>WSSedL1CaDRAFT_10000845_pt1 | contig 20078 bp, 11 predicted proteins | sample WetSurSL1Cattail_FD_9464 | JGI IMG/M metagenome (IMG submission 9464)
AAGGCCTTAATGGGCGGGGCTGCAAATAGCAGGGTTTTAGAACTTCATGGCCAAAAGATCCTCGACCGGACGTTTGACCAACCTGCTTTTAAACTTAAGCTGCACCGAAAAGACCTCAGCAACGCACTTGAAACTGGAAAAGCCATGGCTGTGCCTCTATATCTGACAGCTTTTGTTGCTCAACAGATGGATGCTGCAATTGCGCATGGGTTTGCCGAACTCGACCATACAACACTTATGCTGATAGAAGAGGAATTGGCAAATATCAGGTAGAACAAAGATTAAAGATGCAAGAACAAAGACAATGATTCAGCTCCTTTGAAAAAAAGTAATAGCCAATTTTCGAAGTCGCAAAGCGTCAATTAATAAATTCCTTATTTGGCTGCAAGCTGTTTGAGTGAAGCCGTAAGGCGGAATGAGTTTTTGCAGGCAAGTCTTTTTTGGTGACTTTTTGTGACGACAACTTAGCGATAGCGATCTCTTGAACACCATAAAATTAATAATGACGTGAATAAAAAGTTACATAAATTTTGTTGTATGTTCAGTCATTTATGCCTTTATATAGAGAATTTATAATATTATGCCAAGACGGGAGGTTAAAAACATAATAAAACCTAATATATGCAACTAAAACATTTCATATTAACTTCACTTGCTATTAATTCCCTTTCGCTCCAAGCGCAAAAGCCTATCTCAACAAATTTTGAATCTCAACCCAAGGGCACCGCATACAGCCTGAGTGTTTGGAAATCCGACGGTTTTATTACCGAGTCCTGGGAAAATGGAATGAATACCCGCTCCATGGTTGATGATTCATTTTCAGTATCGGTAAAACACTCCCTCCGGATAACTTATCCGAAAGGTTGTTCTGGCCCTGGAGATAATGGCGCACAGGTATCCCTTGTTCTTCCGGGCTGCAACCAATATTACATGTCCTATTGGCTTAGGTTTAGCGATAATTTTAGTTTCCGCTTAGGTGGAAAATTACCTGGACTGGCTGCTGGCGATCTTTGCAGCGGTGGACAGGTTTGCAATGGAACCAATGGTTTTACAGCCCGTTTTATGTGGGTAGATGACGGCAAAGTCATTTCATACCTATACCATATGGATAAACCTGGCAAATGGGGCGATGATAGCGCCCTAATATACCCTAAAGGCAATCAGGTTACATTTGAGAGAGGTAAATGGTATCATATGATGGAGAGGGTACAAATAAACACTTCTGCCAATAATTATGATGGAGAGGTGGAAGTATGGATCAACGGATTACCAGTACTTCTGCGAAAAGGAATTCGTTTTACTTCTAACGGAGAGAAAGTTGACCGTTTTTACTTTTCAACTTTTCACGGTGGTAGCGGCCCTGACTGGGCGCCAACCGAAACATGTTACGCCTGGTTCGACGACTTGATTATTTCTGAAAATAAAAAAGATGTTGAAATGCCCGATCTCAAATTGACAACAAAAAATTAAGTATATGCATCCAAAAGTATTACTTTCAGAAGACATCAACCCACATGGCAAAGATTTATTGACAGGCAAAGCGGAAATCATTATTGCGCCGGATACAAGTGAGGCAACGGCGATGAACATGGTCTGCGATGTAACCGGCATAATCCTCCGGGCCACAACAAAAATCAATGCAGGCATTATCGGGAATGCCCCCAAATTAAAAATCATTGCCAGGACTGGGGTTGGTGTGGATAATGTAGATGTTGCAGCCGCAAGCGAAAAAGGGATATTTGTCTGCAATTTTCCGGGTATGAACAACATCACTGTGGCAGAACATACACTGGCGATGATTATGGCTTTATCAAAACAGGTGGTACATATGCACAATTCTGTAAAAACAGGGAACTGGAATGAGCGTTTCTCGGAGCAGCAAATGGAAGTTGGGGGAAAGACTTTAGGAATTATAGGTATGGGACAAATCGGATACATGGTAGCCAAAATGAGCCGTTATGGGTTAGGAATGAAAATATTGGCATACGATCCCTACACACGAAGTAAAATTAAAGATGACTTTATTATATTTGCAGATAGCCTGAGGGATTTGTTTAAGGAAGCGGACTTTATATCTGTCCATGTCCCTGGCACTCCTGAGACAAAAGGAATAGTGAGCAGTGAAATGCTAAGATTGATGAAACAAACAGCTTATATCATCAATACATCAAGAGGGGCTACCATAGATGAACCAGCATTGCTTGAAGTTCTGAGCAGCAAAAAGATACGTGGTGCAGCATTGGATGTTTTCTGGCAGGAACCATTGCCCAAAAACAGTCCTTTCAATTCATTGGATAATGTGATTCTTTCGCCACACTGCGCCGGTTCAACATGGGAATCGAATGTACGAATTGCGATAGGTGCTGCACAGGCCGTGTTGGATGTCATTGAAGGACGGCATCCGGATTCGCAGTATGTATATAATAAGGAGTTGTTGATGAAGTAATTGGGTTTAAGTCCAGGACCCACTTAGATTTGAACATGAAATAACTTAACTTTATTCATTTTTTAAACGAAATATATACTTTATTTAAATGAAAAAACACCTGATTTTCCTTAGCTTTTTGATTTTAACCCTGGCTCTACATGCTTCCACTGTTGATACAATAGTGGTTTACAGCACTTCCATGAAAAAAAATATCAAAACCTGTGTTATTGTGCCCGAAGGGTATCATAAAAATGGTAAGACTTACCCGGTATTATACTTATTGCATGGATACAGCGGAAACTATAAAAGCTGGGTAAATGATTTCCCAATTACCAAAGAACTTTCCGATCTGTACAAGATGATCATTGTGAGTCCTGATGGTGGATTTTCAAGCTGGTACTTTGACAGTCCCATTGATACATCATTCAAATACGAAACCTTTGTAGCCAAAGAGCTTATCGGACAGATAGACCTGGATTATAATACAACAAAAAGTCCGCAGGGAAGAGCTATCAGTGGACTTAGTATGGGCGGCCATGGAGCATTGTATTTAGCATTCCGGCATCCGGATAAATTTGGTGCTGCCGGTAGCATGAGCGGCGGGGTTGATATCCGGCCATTTCCAAATAATTGGGACATTGCCAAACGATTGGGAAATATTAAACTTTACCCTGACAACTGGGAGAAAAACTCGGTGATTAACCTGGTTGGTTTAGTTAAAACTGTTGGATTGGCTATTACTATTGATTGCGGGGTTGATGATTTTTTTATTGAAGTTAACCGCAATCTGCACAAAAAAATGCTTGACTTAAAAATCGCTCACGATTATACTGAACGTCCCGGGAAGCATGACGGTCCATATTGGGACAATTCGATCCGGTACCATGCATTGTTTTTTCATCAATTCTTTTCAAAACATTAAATCGAACATTAACACCACTTTAATACCAAACATAAAACATTTTGCCTTCTTTCATTGTTATTAGATTACACATAAAATTAAAATAATCAACATGAAAAAGTTCGCAACTATTACCATTGTAGCCATATCGGCATTATTATTTTCATTTAGCGCTAAAGACAATGCAACATGGTCTTTAGACAAAGCTCACGCCAAATTAGGTTTTACCGTAACTCACTTAATGATTTCGGACGTGGAAGGGTGGTTTAAATCCTTTGATGCTAAAATTACTTCTTCCAAAAGCGATTTTTCGGATGCTGTAGTTGAATTGACAGCTGACATAAAGAGCATCAATACGGACAATGAGCAGCGAGACACTCACCTGAAAAGTCCTGACTTCTTTGACGCGGCAAAGTATCCAACCTTGACTTTCAAAAGTAAGACATTCAAAAAGGTAAGTGATAAAAATTATAAAGTAACAGGCGATCTCACAATGCACGGAGTTACAAAAACAATTGAATTGGATGCTTTGTGTAGGGTGGGCACAAATCCGATGAGCAAAAAAGAAACTGCCGGGTTTAAAATTACCGGAATGTTAAAAAGAACAGACTTTGGTATTGGTTCAACAATGACTTCCGCAATGGTAGGTGATGAAATTTCAATTGTTGCCAATGCCGAATTTGTTAAAAATTGAGAAACTAGAACTTTTTTTTAAGAATTCGTACCGTTACGAATAATCAGAAAATAACAAGTATGTTTTAACTAAAAACCTGCCATGTTTTGAAAATCCGGCAGGTTTTTAGTGATCATATTATCGAATTTATCATCAAAATAACCAATACCAGTACCTGATAAAGATAAAGTGACCTGAATGCAGGTTTGAAAAGAAATGAAACTTTTTTAATAAAGATGGTGCGCGTGAAAAAGATGACCAAAAGAATATTAAAGATCCATAGCACTGATAAAAGGTAGTAATTTGTAATAGAATGGAAAAATGAAAACGAGATTGTACTTGCAACGGTTATTACCAACCAAATAAAAATAAGAAATTTAATCCTGGCTTCATCAGAAGCGGGAGCTATTGATGGAAATCCTGCTGCTTCATATTCCTTACCAAATTTCAATAACAGCAACCAAAAGTGCGGAACTTGCCACAGAAACATGAAAACCGCCACAGCCAGAATTACCGGACTAAACATATAACCTCCCGCAGCAGTCCAGCCAATCATTGGATTAACTGCCCCTATCACTGCTCCAATGAATACATCGTAAGCAGTTTTCTTTTTCAAGATTGTATACACCACATTATACCAAAACATATTAAACAGACCGAGCATTGCTGCAATACTGTTAGCACCCCAAAAGAGCGTCGCCGCTCCTGCCACCGTGAGTAAAATAATGATAAAAATTGCTGTTTTTGGTTTCATTTTTTTTGAGGGCAATGGTCGGTTTTGTGTTCTTTGCATGAGTGCATCAGAATCTATTTCCTGAAATTGATTGAGAGCCGATGCAGCCGATGCAAGAAATAAAACGCCAAAAAAAACGTACCATGCATGCCAGCTAAATCTCCCGGCATATATGACATATCCTGCAACTGCAGAAAATGCAACTGCCATCCCAAGAAATAAACGTGTAAACTTTTTTAATTGACTGAGAATATCGTTGTTCATTAGTACAAATTAATTATTATTTATGGTTCGTTGGTGTTTCCGTGAACCTTTTTTGATTTACCCATGCAATGATTGCCACAAACAACACCACTGCCAATGTATAATAAATAAATACAGGAATAGGGAAGGAATCCCCCTTTGCATAAGAATGTAATCCGGAAAGGTAGTAATTGACACCAAAATAGGTCATGATAATAGAGCTAAACCCAACCAATGCCATTAGGTTAAAAACATAATTTCCTTTTAAGCCAGGCACCATGCGCATATGAACGATAAAAGCATATACCAGAACGGAAACCAATGCCCAAGTTTCTTTAGAATCCCAACCCCAATAGCGACCCCACGATTCATTAGCCCATACACCTCCCAAAAAAGTGCCAATTGTAAGCATATATAAGCCTATTGTTAAGGTCATTTCAATAATAATAGTTAGTTCAGTTATTATGTTACCAGTGTTTTGATTACTCTTTTGAGTTCGAAATATCATCACGATGAGGTTTATAAATGCCAGTATAGCGCCAAGTGCCATAAAACCATAACTAGCCGTTATAGTTGCAACATGTATTAACAACCAATATGATTTAAGTACTGGTACAAGATTTGTAATCTCCGGATCCATCCAGTTAAGATGAGCTACAAATAAAATAAGCCATGCCACCAATGATGTTGCTGATAGTGTAATTCCTGACTTTCTTGAGAAGACTACGCCTGCCAAAACTGTGGCAAAAGCAATATATATCAGTGACTCGTAGGCATTACTCCATGGGGCATGACCTGAAATATACCATCGTGCTGCCAAGCCTGCCAAGTGGAATACAAAACCTGCAATAATCAAAATCGTAAATAAAGTAATGATTCGCTTTAATTTTAACTTTGGTAAAAAGATCGAAAGAAATTGTAATAACAATAATATAAACCCTATTAATCCATAAAAAGAACCCAGCCGTTCAAATATATTCATCTTGTTATAAAGAATTTCCAGTTTGGTCTTAAACTGGCTTGGAATCAGTTCTTTCCCATATTTGTTCTGAAAAAGGGTCAGTGATTGCAAAGCCTCATCCGAAAGACTCCAGTTTTTAGTTCTTGATGCATTAATAACAGTTTGGAAATATATTGAAATAATATTTTTCACGAATACCGAATCCCTGCTTTGGAATTTGGCATTTGTTGGTGTGTACCATGTTTTATTTTCATCGCCCGGTTTCGGAAAAATCCGTAAAAATTGCCCGCTATAGACCAGGTAACAGAGATTTACCCTTTCATCCAACCGGATTATTTCATTGTCAAATTTACTACGGCTGACAGGTTTTTTATTGAAAGCGTCTGTTACGTAAGCACTTAATACATAGCTTTGATTTACAGTAGAGTCAATAAAGTTATTGAATGAGGCGTATGAATCGGTAATGTGCAATATTTTGCGAATATCAGGATCCGAAATTCTTATCATTGGTACTTTTTGCCAAAATTCCGGGTAAATCAACATACCGAGTAATACCTGATCACTGGTTTGCTCCAGGATTGTGTTTTCACGGCTAATTTTTCGAATCAGTTCGGAACTCAGGGTGTTGATTGGTTTAATTCTTCCCTTTGGATCCTGAATAAGCAATCTTCCAAACTTTTCAGCTTGTTGTCTTTCAATAATCATACTCTCGGGAAGGCTTGATTGAGCTTCGATTTCATTAACCCCGGAAAGAAACGACAACAGGAAAAATAACAGGAGAACTCCTGCTTTACGCAATGCCCTTAACCGGGATAATTCATCAGACAATTTTCGGAAATGGCTGTTCTTATTTAAAAGACTTAAAATCATGCCAATTGCTAATAAAAGGTATCCTGCATAAGTAATCATGGTACCCCAGAAATCATAATTTACCATTAGCACAGTTCCATGCTCATCGGTATCGTATGAAGATTCGTAAAAGCGATATCCTCTGTATTTTAGGACATTGTTCATAAAGATGCGATGCTCCTCATTTACGCCTCTTTGATTATCCGTTAGCACGACCCTGCTTTCAAACCACGAAGGGCTGTTTGAACCTGGATAACGCTCTAAAATAAACTTTTTCAACTGAATTGAAAACGGTAGTTTAATTTCATTTGCACCGAATGCAACTGATATTTTCTGATGATTAAGGGTTACCTCTGTTGGGTTGTTTAAAGCATTGCGACTGGCCAGGTAATAAAATGCCGTCGATTGCCCTTCTGAGCTTACCCTGATGTATAGCGCATCAGGCAATTTGTCCTTTTGTGCATTTTTGTTTTCGGTAATTCCTACTTTTCCATGAAGGGTTTCGCTTGTTACAACAAATTGAACTCCTTCTATGTTGTATAAGGTTAATGTTTGTAAGGGAGATATGGTATTTGCCTGAATCGTATCTGTGTGCTGTGTGCTCATATTGCTGGCTGTAACCTTGTATGCCGACTTAAATTGGGCTCCGGACTTCGTAAAATAAACGCTCATGCCGGAAGTATTCTTTGTATCGTCCAATGTGAATAATATTCCTCCGATTTTCCGCGGTTGGTGGGCAAAGAGGAAAACATTCTTTCTTTCTTCGTTTCCGGCAAACACCAGTGCCAGTACAGGCGGACCATTTGGATCATCCATCAGTGTTTCCTGGGCATTAGGTATGGTTTTTAAACATTCTACCACTATATGTTTATTATTGAGGTTTAATTTCAACTTCTGGTAATTACTGGAAATGGCAGAAATATATACCTTCTTTTGAGCGTAAGCGGTCTGGTTATTATCTGTTGCTGTGGCCATAAGATAGGTGTTATCACTTACCATGAGGTTGGATGATTCTCCTTCCCGGATATGCATCAGACCTTCGTATCCGAAATAACGGGTTATGGCAGCTCCCATTAAAATAAGCAAAAACGCAAGATGAAACAAAAACATGGAGGTCTTTGGTTTACTGTATAGTTTTCTGGTTAAAATAGTTCCCGTAAGGTTAACAATTCCCAGCAAGAGCATCCATTCAAACCACTTGGAATTATAGATTAAAGCCCTCGCTGTTTGGCTACCAAAATCGTTCTCTATAAAGGTTGCCACGGCAATAGAAATAGCAAAAACAGCTATTAATACTGCCATTAGGTGAGAAGAAAATAAAAATCCGAATAATTTTTTCATGTTAAAGGTTGAAGAATTGTCCTAAAATAAAAAAACTAATTTGTGAAGGTAAAAATTGCTTTTTGTTAATCAATATTATTAGTAAGTGTAAACAATAAAAACGGATCATAGTTCAGCGTTCAATAATAAATACTATTTTTTGATATTTGCCTTCATGTCATTACCTTTGTATTTGCAAGTATCATTTGCCTTCGGCGTCATTTAACTTTGTTGTCATTAACTCTGTTGTCATTTGCCTTCGGCGTAATTTGCTTCGCCTCATTCCAATGACACACGAAGTGTAAATTACGTACGCAGTACAAATGACTATCAATGACGCACACAGTGCAAATGACAACTTTAATGACGCACATAGTGCAAATGACTACTAATGACGTACGCAGTATAATTGACTATTAAATGACTTTAAAAAATATGACAAACGAACCACTTAGAAACATAGGTATTGCTGCTGATCACGGAGGCTTTGAATTAAAGGAACAACTCATAAAAAAATTACTCGAAGCCGGGTATGAAGTTCAGGATTTTGGAGACAGTCAACTTCAGGAGGATGATGACTACCCGGACTATGTGGTTCCATTAGCGCAAGCTATTGCAAGTGGGGAGGTCGAAAGAGGTATAGCGGTATGTGGAAGTGGTGTTGGGGCATGCGTTGCAGTAAACAAAGTAGCAAATGTAAGGGCCTGTTTGATCACCGATCCTTTTTCAGCCCGACAAGGTGTTGAAGATGATAACCTCAACATGATCTGTCTTGGTGGCCGCGTAGTTGGTCATTCGCTTGCTTGGGAACTGGTGAAAATATTTCTCACTTCCAAATTCAGTGGGGCTGAACGTCATTGCCGACGCCTAAACAAAGTGACAGCATTAGAAAGAATAACAACGTTTAAAAAAGTTTAAAATAAATATAGGCTTTTCAATCCTCTGAAAAGAGAACTCAGCGTTTAGTAAAGTCTAATTTAGCAAGGTATTTTTCTTTTTTTTTAAAATATTTTCGTAACTTGTCAATAGACTATATAACTGCCTGTTTATGTCTAAAAACGAGGAAATTTTGCAGGAACTTGCTGCATTGCGGGATAAGGTACATACGCTTTCCGATGAAAATAAGACATTGCGCTCAACAGTTGAGGAACTGGAAAATTCCATTATTTTTTCATACCTGCCATTCGAGAATCTCTTCATTCATGAAAATGGAATCTGTAAAGATGGAAACGAATCTCTGTGTAATCTTTTAGGGTATACAAAGGCGGAACTTATCGGGCAAAATATATTCGATCTTTTTGTTGTTGAAGAATTTATTCCTGTAGTATATGAACGTACGAAACAGGATTATGTTAAACCATACGTTATCGATATCAGAAAGAAAAGTGGTGAAATTATTTCTGTAGAGATTGAAGCAAGGTGCAGAGTTTCCGGGATTAACAAAGAACGGATTATAGCAATACGAGATATTACAGAATTAAAAAAGGCTGAAATGCTTCTTCACGAAAGCGAAGAACGTTTTCGGACCGCTTTTGACAATGCTAATATCGGAGTTTGTGCAGTAAGTCTTGATGGTAAATTTTTGGATCCCAATGACTCATTATGCAGAATGCTTGGTTATGACAGAGAAGAACTAAAAGTGCTTACTTTTAACGATATTACTCATCTAGAAGATAGAGAAATTGGAAGTTCTTATCTGAAAAAAATGGTTGCCGGAGTAATCAGTAATTGCAATTTTGAAAAACGATACATCCATAAGGAAGGGCAAATTATTTGGGCTGCTGTATCTGTAAGTATTATAAAACAAATAAAAAACAGCTCACCATATTTTGTTACTTATATCTACAACATTAACGAGCGAAAAAGAGCTGAAAAGGAACTATTAAAGAAAGAAGAAAAGTTCCGCAGTATTTTTGAAACATCAAAAGATAGTATATTAATTGTTGATCAGAAATCAGGGGGTATTGTTGATGCTAATCAATCGGCTTGCAAACTTTATGGTTATACAAAAGATGAATTATTAAAGTTGCAATTCACAGATGTATCTGCAGAACCTGGCAAATCAGCTATCGCCATACATAATTTTGTTACGGATGTGCCGCTTCGTTATCATCTTAAAAAGGATGGAACTGTATTTCCGGTAGAAATTGCAGCTGGTTATTATAAACAGGGCAACAGACTTAGCCATGCCGCCTTTATAAGGGACATTACTTCTCGTATTCAAACGGAAAACGCCCTACGTATTAGCGAATCTCAGCTAAAAAACGCCATGAAGATGGCTCGACTTGGTCATTGGGAGTACGATGTTGCTAATGACCTTTTCACTTTCAATGACAATTTCTATGATATATTTCATACCACAGCTGAACGGGAAGGTGGTTATACAATGTCCCCCACCGAATACGCAAGACGCTTTGTGTACGCTGACGATATTCACCTTGTCAGGGCTGAAACCCAAAAAGCCATTGAAACGTCTGATCCTAATTTCAGTCGTTTTTTAGAACATCGTATCGTATTTGCTGATGGAGAAATGGGATACATCACAGTCCATTTTTCTATTGTAAAAGATGAATTTGGCAAAACCATTAAAACTTTTGGGGTTAACCAGGATATTACAGAGCGCAAGCGGGCCGAAGATGCATTGCAAGAAAACAGGGCACAGTTGGATTTGGTTCTGCGATCGGCTAAAATGGGTGTATGGAGTTGGAATTTTGCTGAAGGCAAATGCGAACTTGATAATCAGACTTGCCATTGTTTAGGAATTAATCCGGAAACCTTCAATGGCAGCGTTGAGGAATTTTACAGTACTATGCATCCGGAGGATTTGGATAAACTTAAAATTCCTTATATCAAAACACTGGAAGAGGATGTTTTGTATGAGCCCGAATTCCGTGTAATTTGGACTGACGCTAGTCAACATTATATTAATGCCCGGGGCAGATTAATACGTGATAATTCAGGACGGCCAATAAAAATCAATGGTATTACCTGGGATGTTTCCGAACGTAAACTGGCCGAAGAGATCATAAAAGAAAACGAAGTTATTTTTTCATCTTTCCTGGAGCACAGCCCGGTTTATGTCTTTTTCAAAGATAAAGATATGCGCTCCTTGCGTTTGAGCAAAAACTATGAGCAAATGTTAGGAATAACCATAGAAGAAGCGCTTGGCAAGACTATGGATAAAATATTCCCGGCTGATCTCGCAAAGAACATGATTGCTGATGATTTACGGATATTTAACAATGGTAACCCTGAAAAAATTATTGAAGAATTAAACGGACATATCTATGAAACTACAAAATTCCCTATTTTCAAAGATGGTAAACCATACATGCTTGCTGGTTTTACATTAGATGTTTCTGAACAAAAGTTAGCAGAAGTAAAATATAAAAATCTCGTTGAATATTCCCTGGAAGGTATAGGCATGGCAACGGATAATAAAATTATTTATGCCAATAAGGCCTTGCTGGATATGTTTGGATATACATCGGAGGAAGAGTTTTCGAGGATTCCTTTGATGGACTTAGTGGCTCCCGAATCTAAGAACTTAATGTCCGAAAGATTTAAAAACAGGGTTGATAAGGATAGTCAAATTTCAACAAATGAATACAAAATTATACGGAAAGATGGTCAAATAAGGGATGTAGAAATATCTGAATCGGAAATTATTATTAACAACCAAATATTCAGTCAGGCAACTTTTCGGGATATTACCGATAAGAAACAGGCGGAAAGCGAAAGAGAAAAATCGGTTTCTCTACTTAGAGCAACCCTCGAATCGACTGCAGATGGAATCCTCGTAGTGGATAACAACGGTAAGATTTTGCAATTGAACCGAAAATTTGCAGATATGTGGCATATTTCCGACGAGATTATGACCGCTGGTGATGATGAACGGATATTATCTTCTATTTTGGAGCAATTAAAAGACCCAAAGGATTTTCTGAAAAAAGTAAACTCATCAACTTCATTGTCCGAGGCTGGGTCGCTGGATCTTGTTTATTTTAAAGATGACCGGATATTCGAACGTTACTCCCAACCCCAGGAAATTAATGGAAAAAGTTTTGGCAGGGTATGGAGCTTCAGGGAGATAACCGAACGTTACAACTATGAAATTAAGTTAACTGAAAGCGAGAACCGGTACCGCCTTGTAACGGAAAAATCGCCAGTAGCCCTATTTTTGCATCATAAAGGTAGTTTTGTTTATTTGAACCCCGCAGCGCTAAAAATGTTGCGTGCTAAAAATGAGGAAGAACTAATCGGACAAACTGTTCTTGATAGAGTACATCCCGATTATCGCGATCTGGTAATCAATCGGGTTAATTTAGCAGAGGAACATAAGATTCATCTCGACATTGTTGAAGAGCAATTTATTTGCATGGATGGAACCATCATCGATGTGGAGGTACAAGGTGTGATGCTTGATTTACATGATCAAAAAGTAATGCTTGTGTTTGCTCAGGATATCACTGACCGGAAAAAGGCAGAACAAGCGTTAAGGAAAAATGAAGAACTACTTAAGCAGCAAAATGAAGATTACCTGGCAATTAATGAAGAACTTAGTGGAACTAATGTAAAGATCAACCAGATCAATGAAGAGTTGGTAATTGCTAAAGAAAAAGCTGAAGAAAGTGACAAGCTCAAATCAGCATTTTTAGCAAACATGTCTCACGAAATACGCACTCCAATGAACGCAATTATTGGATTTGCCGATTTTCTCACGATGCCTGATGTACCTGAAACCAAAAAACAATGGTTTTCTCATCTTATCAAAGAACGTTCCTATGATTTATTGAGGATTGTGGAAGACATTGTGGATATTTCAAAAATTGAAGTGGGACAAATGCAGATTGTTGAAACAGAATTTAAACTATCCGATATCTTAAATCAACTTCTCGAATATTACAAACCAAAGAAAGTCAATAAGAATACAAAATGCGTCATCGCCTTGAAACTAACTATTGAAACAGGACTTAAAAATGTTAAAATAAAAACGGATGGACAACGGTTGAAGCAAGTTATCAATTATCTTCTTGATAACTCATTTAAATTCACTCAAAAGGGAAGCATTGAATTTGGTTGCAAACTTTACTCCTTCTCTGAAATTCAATTTTTTGTAAAAGATACTGGCATTGGTATTCCAAAGGATAAACAAAATATCATTTTTGATAGTTTCAGGCAAGCAGAAGATTCTTACCAAACCCGTGAATATGGCGGAACGGGATTAGGACTCTCTATTGTAAGGGGTATCATTAAACTAATGAACGGAAAACTTTGGCTCGAATCAGAGGTTGGTGTGGGTACAACATTTAATTTTACATTGCCATATTATTCAGTTCCGACCATGGATGTAAGTCCAAATACAACAGATTATAAAAAGACCATATGGAAAAACAAGACCATTCTTCTTGTGGAAGATGACGAACCAAACATGGAATACTTAATAGAAGCACTTGATGAATCTGGCGTTAACATATTAACGGCATACACCAGTGAAGAGGCTTTACAATTAGTTGACGCCAATCCTAAAATAGACCTGATTTTAATGGATATTCGACTTCCCGATTCAAACGGGCTGGTATTGACACGTATAATCAAAGAAACCAACCCCAACATGATCATCGTTGCGCAAACAGCTTATGCAGCCCCTGGTGATGTGAAAAATTGTATGGAGGCAGGGTGCAACGCTTACATTGCTAAACCTATAAATCGCAATAAACTTTTGACAATTATAGGGCAGTTTTTAAATAATAAGTAATCTTCGTTCCTGCGGAACTTTTCTATCTTTCGAATTGTCAAAGCAAACAATGGGTTTGTTCCAAATTATTTTTTACTATCCAAAAAAAATAGCATCTTTAGTCGATTTTTTTTTAGCACAATAAACTAATAAGTACTTCCAGTACCTTAAGATTGGCGTGCCTCAAGTATTCAAATTAATCAATTAACAGTTTTACAATGTCAGAAATAGAAAATAAGCCTTCCAAATTATCAACTGGCCAGAAATTTTCGTGGGGTATCGGAGGTTTTGCCGAAAACCTTTCCATCAATGTTGTTCCAAGTTTAGCCTATAACATTTTTCAAGTTGGCATGGGAATTAGTCCGGCTGTCGTAGGGATTGCATTAGGCGCTTCGAGAATTATCGAAGGCGTCACAGACCCTATCATCGGAAATTTCAGTGACAATACCAGATCACGATGGGGAAGAAGAAGACCCTGGATATTCACTGGTGCCATCATTATGACCCTGATTTTCGTTTCTATATGGTTTACTCCAAGGTCTGTAGCAGACTTGCACATATTTGGCAAAGTCATTGCAGGAAATTATTTACAAGCAACCTATTTAATTGCGTCTATATCCCTATTCTTCATGACATTTACCATTTGGCAGATACCTTTCAGTGGCCTGGGTCTTGAACTTGAAGTAGATTACCATGAACGCACAAAATTACAGATTTATAAAATAATACCCTCTTATATCATCGGTACAGTTGTCGGGTCTTTATATCTTCTAACCCAAATGAAATCCGTATGGCATGGAGACGAAGTGACTGGTGCCAGATATATGGGTATAATCATTGGTGTTATCATCTTAATTTCGGGCATGATTCCGGCTATTTTTTGTAAAGAACGTTTTGTAATCCATCATGAAAAAATAAATTTCTGGCCTTCGCTTGTCGAAACCTTTAAAGATAAGCCATTTCTCATATTTATGGGGGCTATATTTTTTATCTTTTTGAGTTTGTTCTTTATGTTACCACTGTTAAGCTACATTACGCTATATCATGTGGGATATGACGGAATGCATAAGGTACTGGATTGGAGCTGGAGATCACCTTTTCAGTTTCATATCTTAGAAAAAATGATAACCCACAAGGAACTGGCAGGTATCATTGGCGTATATACGGCTGTAGTTCAAACATCAACTCAATTAATCTCCATTTTTGTGATTAATAAAGTAAATAAATTTTACGATAAAAAGACCATTCTGATGACGGGACTTGCCATAGGTATATTTGGTTATCTTTCCAGCTGGTTCTTTTTTACTCCAAATATGCCCTATTTGGCTATACTACCTCCTGTGATTGTTAATATCGGATTGAGCGCTTGCTGGGTATTGATAGGATCATTTTGCGCCGATATATGTGACCACGATGAATTAATGACCGGCAAACGCAGAGAAGGTATGTATAGTGCTATAACAGGATTCCTGATTAAATTATCCATTGCCATAGTGACCTTCATAACTTCCCTGGTACTTATTATCCTTGGCATTGGTGGCAAAGACCCGCACTTAAGTGTTGATCAGTTGTTTACTATCAGATCTTTGTACATTGCCATTCCTGTGACTTCGATGATCATTGCTATTTTTTACATGATCAGATATCCCCTTACCCAATCGAAAGTAAAGGAAATACAAGAGCAATTGGCATTAGTGAGAGATAAAAACATACAAAGAGCTTCATGATGATAGGAGTATCTTCTTCGACTCCTATATTTTCATTAACATCTATGGATTAAATGATGAAAAAAACATGTGAAATTAGTTTGTTCGCTGCTACATTGGCGTTTTTGATAATGACTTTAGCAGGTTGCAAAAAGGCTGAAATAACGATACCTTCATTAACAACAGCCTATGTAACTTCTACTACACAAACAACAGCGCAATGTGGAGGAATAGTTATTTCCGATGGGGGCAAGTCTGTAATTGAGCGCGGAGTTTGCTGGAGTACACAACAAAATCCAACCATAGCGGACAATGTGTCTACCGATGAATCATCCGGCATTAGTTTTACAAATGCTTTAACCGGTTTATCAGCAAATACAACCTATTATATAAGGGCATACGCCACCAATAGTATTGGTACCGGTTATGGTGTTACACGGTCATTTCGTACATTATTAGGAACTGTTGCAGATAAGGACGGTAATGTTTATAATACAATTATGATTGGAACCCAGGTGTGGATGGTTGAAAATCTAAGGGCAACGCATTATGCAGATGGCGTAACAGAGATACCAATGGTAGCAGATAATAACCAATGGAGCAATCTTACTACGGGTGCATACTGCCATTATAACAACGACCCGGCTAATTCAACAACATATGGACTACTTTACAATTGGTGGTCAGCTCAAAGTTTTTGTATTTCGGGGTGGCATTTACCCACTTATGCTGATTGGTTTACCCTGGCAACTTATCTTGGTAATAATAGTGAGACAGGCGATAAAATGAAAGAGCCAGGCACATTACATTGGAACGCTCCAAATAATTTGTCATCCAACGAAAGCGGTTTCTTAGGTCTTCCTGGAGGCTATCGTGCTTACAATGGCTCATTTTATGATTGTGGTTATTATGGTTACTGGTGGTCTTCCACAGAATATACAGTTGTTTATTCATGGTTTCTTTACATGCGTAATACCTCAAGTCGGATTTTCGCAGAAAGTGGCAACAAAACACTTGGGTTCTCAGTGAGATATGTAAAAGACTAATGAAAGTAAAAAAATGTTTAAAGCCTAAACGGTTTGACGAAGAATCAAACGATTCAAACGTTGACTTCCAGGAAATATAAAAATAAATCATTCAAAATAGATTGATAAATATCTAAAGAATAGTGTTTTACAGTCTTGGCTCTTGGTTCTTGGCTCTATTATCTATTTTAAATTTTGCAGATTATCACAAGTTGATTATTTTTGCCCTTCCTAATGAAAGGGTATTATCACACTCACACTTCATTCACACTCACACACCAACACTATTTCGGGGCGTGGCGCAGTTGGCTAGCGTATTTGCATGGGGTGCAAAGGGTCGTGTGTTCGAGTCACATCGCCCCGACTAAGTAATAAAGAGGCTTTCGGTAATCGATAGCCTCTTTTTATTTTACGTTGGTTAAACATAATTAAACTTTCTAAACTATTTTCCCTCCTATTCCGGATTGATAACTCCTAAAGTATTTTCTGTAATATCAATGAATCTGTTTTTTTTGATGAAATTTTGGGAACGTTTTGAAGAATGTGCGTCTATATAGTAGAATTGAACAATTTGAATCTTATGAATAGAATCGTAATGCATTGAAATTTAATGCTATACTATTTAGTGCATTTATCATTTAAATGCTTAACTAATTTAAATTCAATAATGCATATAATTTACTTAAATAAAAACATGAAGTGATGACAAAGAGCTCCTTCTTACAACATATTTTGATTACTAGTTTATTTGATTGAATATAAGAATGTAATATTTAGAATGAATATAAATTAAGATTTTTATGAAAAATACTTCCCACCTATAGGTTGACCTTGGGCCAATTTCTGCATTAATATAAGAACGCCCAAACGAAATTAAATTTAATACTATGAAAAAGATTGTTTGTCAAAGGCAAGTATCATCTTGTCAAAAACTTGTAGAATTGAACTATAATAATTTATCCATTTGCGTATCATTGCAAAAATAGTAGTAATTGTAATCGCCGAAATACACAATAAACAAATAATAAAGTTGCTAACCAGCTTGTTACGTATGTTCAAACCTCTATCTCTGACAACACTCTTGTCTATCATGGTGTTGTTTCCCGTTCGCGGTAACGACGATCTTTCACAGACTTCGACAACCTCAGAAACACAAATTCATGTGCTGGGTGAAACTATTTATCAAAGCAACCGGTACGTTGAAACATTGGATTCTTCTACCTTCTATAATTTGCCGGTAGGTCTTATCGGAGGTTCACAGAAAGATCCTTCTTATGCCATTCTTATCAACAAAGCCGTAATCAAACCCGAAGGAGCCTATTTTAATGCATACATGTCTCTTACCAACCCTTTTGATGGAACAAAACTGGCTTTTCAGGCTGAAAATGTTCCTTTTTCCTTCAAGGGAGGACTCAGGGGCGATCTCAGACTTGAATTAGTTACCAAAGCAAAATTCACAATATGTAAGGACGTTGATTTATTTATCCTTCCAGGTAGCTATGTAGAATGGGACTGCAACGGATTTAAAATGTTAAAGATAAAAGGCTCCGTAGAATTTGCAAGCTCAACGTTTCTCCCCGCCAAAGAAGATGGTCAGCTCAAAAAGGAAGGCAGCAAACTCAAAACGTTTATCGAAATCGATGTAAAAGACCTTAATGATATAGCATTCAATATTTCCATTGATCCTTTTCAAATTAAAGGATTAAACGATATAACATTTTCTATCAAGAACTTAGCGCTTGATTATAGCGATTTTATGAACCCTTCATCGATAAAATTTCCTGCAAATTACTTAACAACCTATTCACCAGAAAACAAAAACTTATGGCGGGGAATCTATATCGGTGATGCAAAAATCATTCTCGGCCCGAAATTCCGGAACAAAAAGAAAGAGGTTCCTTCTGCATTTGAGGCTAAAGACCTGATCATTGATGACAACGGCCTCACCGGTATCCTTTCCGTAGATAGTCTCCTTGCCATCGATGAAGGCGACCTGGGAGGATGGGAATTTTCCATAGCCAAACTATCGGTCAAACTCCTTGCAGGAAGGCTCACTGAAGCTTCTTTTAATGGCGAAGTTCATATCCCTGCCATGAAAGAAGGCTCAAATCTAGGTTATGGAGCCACTATTGGATGTGACGGGAAATATAGTTTCATCGTATCAGCAGCAGATACCCTTACCATGCCTTTATTTGGAGCTGCTAAACTTCAATTATACAAAAACTCCTCGGTAACCATTAATGTGGTGGACGATCAATTTGTTCCTGTAGCAAATTTAACCGGAAACATATCCTTTAATGCCCAATTCTCAAAAGGCAACGACAAAAACAACCTCAAACTGGCCAAAGTTGAATTCCAGGAAATGCGGTTTTCGACGGTTGAACCTGTTTTTGACATCAAATACTTCGCAGTAGCAGCGTCCAAGCAGGGAGGATTTGCTAATTTCCCAATCACCATTGACAAAATCGCATTCGTCATTAATCAGGACAAGGCGAAACTTTCTATAGGCCTTGTAATAAACCTGATGAATTCCAGCGACGAAGGATTTGGCGGTGCTACCACCCTTGCACTCGTTGCAGAGCGGAAAGGGTATAAATTTGAATACAAAGGCATCGAAATTGAGATGATCAAAATTGACATCGAAAAAGGTAGCGCCTTTGCTATTCACGGGAAAATTATGTTTGCCCGCGACGATATCGTTTATGGCAACGGCTTTAGGGGTTCCCTGAAGGCCCGATTCGGCAAAAATATAGAGATTGAGGCGATAGCGCTATTTGGTAAAGTACATGGTTATCGATATTTCTTTGTAGATGCCATGTTTTCCATGAAGCCCGGTATACAGGCTGGCCCTATAACTTTCTATGGTTTTGGCGGTGGTCTCTATTCGCATATGAAGCAACAACCCGGGGTTATAGACCCTGAATCATTTGGCGCATCGCGTTCCGGAATTGTATATGCACCTAACGATTCCATCAGCATTGGTATCATGGCTGAAGTTAAGTTTGGAATTATAAACGAAAAACTTGTAGATGCCGATGTTAAATTTGAGATCGTATTCAATTCCCATGGTGGTCTTAATTTCATAGGGTTCTACGGAGGGGCAAAATGCATTGTACCTGGCTTAGAAGCGTCGGAAGATAATGTCAAGAAAAATGCACAGGCAATTGCCTGCAATGGCAAACTTGCCTTTGACCCTACCGGAGCACCAATTGCAGTCACTGTTTCAATGGAAATGGATTTTGAACATGATGTTTTTCATGCAGAGCTCGAAGCATTTTTAAATGTAGCAGGAGTTTTAACCGGTATTGGTCCCCAGGGTTCATGCGGCAAATGTGTAATGCATATAGAAAAAACCAAATGGTACATGCACCTGGGTACACCAGCCAACCCGTTAGGACTAAAAATCCTTTCTGTTATCCAGTTATCCGGTTACTTCATGGCGGGTTTCGATATTCCAACAGAACTACCGTTAAACCCCACTGTTGCAGCCATTCTTAAAATA
>WSSedL1CaDRAFT_10000846_pt1 | contig 20042 bp, 15 predicted proteins | sample WetSurSL1Cattail_FD_9464 | JGI IMG/M metagenome (IMG submission 9464)
AGTCAAATATACAATTTATATTTATAAATTAGTCTAATTTAAAACAAAAAAATAGCCTGATTTAATCAGGCTATTTTACAATCATAATTGGTAATATATGAAAATTAAGTAAATATTTAGGAAATAAAAAAACAGCCCTTTCAAGCATTGTTTGAAAGGGCTGTTATCTATTAGGATAAACCTTTTTTTTTACTCAAAAAGCATACTCGCTACATCTTCTATTTTAGCCACCAATTCAATTTTAATCCCTGTATTTTTTAAGGCAATTTTATTGTATTTGGACACAAAAATGGTTGAGAATCCTAGTTTCTCTGCTTCTTGAATGCGCTGATCCACTCGGTTTACAGGACGAATTTCACCTGATAAACCTACTTCGCCAGCAAAGCAAAAATCTTTGTTCACGGGAATGTCTTCATTGGAAGATAAAATGGCAGCAACAACGGCCAAATCAATCGCGGGATCATCTACCGAAATTCCTCCTGTTACGTTCAAGAAAACGTCTTTGGCGCCAAGCCTAAAACCAGCTCTTTTTTCTAAAACTGCCAGAATCATATTCAGTCTTTTGGCATTGTAACCTGTCGTACTCCTTTGCGGCGTTCCATAAACTGCGGTGCTGACCAAAGATTGAATTTCAATCATTAACGGTCGCATTCCTTCAAGCGTGGAAGCGATTGCAGTTCCTGATAATTCTTCGTCTTTGTGCGAAATTAATATTTCGGAAGGATTGGAAACTTCACGCAATCCGCTGCCTAGCATTTCGTAAATTCCTATTTCAGCCGTAGAACCAAAACGGTTTTTGAGAGAACGCAAAATGCGATAGACATGATTTCTGTCGCCTTCAAATTGCAAAACCGTATCCACCATGTGTTCCAATATTTTGGGTCCAGCAATGTTTCCGTCTTTGGTGATATGACCAATAAGAATGACAGGAATATTGGTTTCTTTGGCAAATTTGATCAACTCAGCAGTGGTTTCTCGAATTTGAGAAATACTTCCCGCTGTCGATTCGATATAATCCGTGTGCAAAGTTTGAATCGAATCGATAATCACGATTTCGGGTTCAATGGCTTCAATTTGTTTGAAGATATTTTGTGTTTTGGTTTCCGTCAAAATGTAGCAATTATCACTGCTTGGTGTAATCCTTTCGGCTCGCATTTTTATTTGCTTCTGACTTTCCTCACCTGAAACGTACAACGTTTTATAAGGTAGTTTTAAGGAAATTTGGAGTAAAAGCGTACTTTTTCCAATTCCAGGTTCACCACCTAAAAGCGTTAGAGAGCCAGGAACAATTCCGCCACCAAGCACACGATTCAATTCGGCGTCAGTAGTATCCATTCGGATTTCTTCGGTCGAATCAATTTCGGTTATTTTTAAAGGTTTGGGTGCTCTGCTACTTGGAGTAGGTTCGCTTTTCCAAGCGACTTTATCTTGCTTTTGAATGATTTCTTCGGCAATGGTATTCCATTCTTTGCAGGCGTTGCATTGGCCTTGCCATTTGGCGTAAGACGTTCCGCAACTCTGACAGAAAAAAGAGGTTTTAACTTTTGACATTATTTTTTAACGGTTAAGCTTTTCATATCATCGTACTTGTTGTACATCATTTCTTTGGTCAAATCACCAATTTCTTCTAGTTGTGAAGCGCGTTGGTATTTTTGCGATGCTCTTTTTGCATCTCCTGTTTTTTCATACATCAATCCCAATTCATAATCAGCAAGCATGGATTTTGGATAGTTTTTATTGGCAATTTGAGCTAATTTTTCTAACTCATCATAAGCCTTGTTTTTTAAAATAGCTGCTTCGATTGCTTTGAAATCGTTGATTCTAACAGGAATGTTTAATCCTAATTTTTCGGTAGTATTGTCGTATTTTTTAGTTAGATAATCTACATAACCAGATGATAAAATAACAATTTTTTCGGCAAACTCAGTGGAAGAAATGGGTTTGTAGCTGTCAAAAATTTGGTACAAAGCATTAGGTATCGAATAAAGAACTAAAGAATAATGCGATGCATTTTTGAATTTATCGTATTGGTAATTAACTAATGGATTTGTTATTGCTTTGATGTTATTGTCTAATTCTTCTATTGGTACACGCAGTTGTTTGATATCGCCATCAGCTGATGATTGATAATAGAATATGTTTTTTTTAGTGTTGGTTAAACTGGTAGTAATTTGGTTTTCCATTCCTGGTGCTAGTTCGGGACTTAGGGAAATATAGGCATTGAAAAAGGAATTTTCTTTGTAAAGGAAGAAATTTAAAAAACCTGCGGTAGTATCATGTCCAGCAATAATTCGGAAAGGAGCTACGCGGTATTTTTTTTCGATAAAAGGCATTAGTTCTTCACCAATGAAATTGTAAAAAGCAGCTGATTTTTTTGTTGGCATGCCTTCTGTTTCATCAAAAGCGCAGTCGTCCATTCGGCTGTTTTTTTGTTTGATTCCTATGATAATCGTTTCGGGTAAATCGTCCCAATATTCGCCATAACTTAATGCACCTTGGAAAGCTTCGAATAAATAATCGCCATCTAGTAATAATAAAATAGGGTATGTTTTGGTTGGATTGCTTTCGTAAGAAGAAGGTAGGCTAACAATTATTTCTCTTGTTTCTCCCAGTTTGCTGGATTTGATTAATTCGGTAGTTTTTTGGGAGAATAATGAAATTGAAAAAAAGAAAAAGAGTAATGCTTGTTTCATAATTGGGGAGATTTAAAATGAAAATCCTAAATAGAATAGCAAGATACTAATTTTTGATGAAAGTAAAATTAAGGCTATAAAAACAAGAAGCGTTTCTTTAGGAAACGCTTCAATTATATTGTTGTTTTAAATGCTAATTTAGGTCAATGAATTGTCTTTTTCATTTGGAAAAATAATCCATGGTTTGAAGGTTTTGGCTTCTTCAAAGTCAATGGTTGCGTAAGAAATGATGATGATAATATCGTCTCTTTGTACTTTTCTAGCCGCTGGACCATTAAGGGTGATTTCGCCAGAATTTCTTTCTCCTTTTATGGCGTAAGTGTCAAAACGTTCTCCATTGTTGATGTTAACGATAGATACTTTTTCTCCTTCAATAATATTAGAGGCTTCTAATAAGGTCTCATCGATGGTAATGCTGCCAATATAATTTAAATCGGCTCCGGTTACTTTTACCCGATGTATTTTTGATTTTAAAACTTGAATTTGCATGGCACAAAAGTAAATTATTTTAGTGAAATGGTATCAATCAATCGAATATTATTAACAAATACGGCAATAAATGCGCGATAATTTTTATCTTTTAATTGCTCTATACAAGGGATAAGTGTTTCTTCATCGGCAATTTCAAAGTATTCTAAATCAAAAATACTATTGGAATTAAAAACTTCATTTACCCATTGTTTTACTTCATTGCAGTTTTGCGTTTTGAATTTTTCTTTGGTTTCCAATAAAGTTTGGTATATGATGGATGCTAGTTCTCTTTCTGAAGTTGATAAGCGTTCGTTTCTAGAACTCATCGCTAATCCATTAGCTTCTCTGTAAATATTGCAACCTATGATGTTGACATCTAAATGGTTTTTAAGAACCATTTTTTTTACAATTTGCAATTGCTGGAAGTCTTTTTCTCCAAAATAAGCATTGGTTGGAGAAACTATTTTGAATAAACGTTTTACAATGGTTGCTACTCCGTTAAAATGACCAGGTCTAAATTTTCCTTCCATTTGATTTTCTAATCCGTCAAAATCAAAATCTACAGATACTACTTTTCCTTCGTAAATGTCATCTGCTGAAGGTGCGTAGACAATTATATTTTCGTTTAAAAGAGCTATTTTTTTCGTGTCTTCGTTTAAAGTTCTTGGGTATTTTTTTAAATCTTCAGGATTGTTAAATTGGGTAGGATTAACAAAAATACTTACCACAGTATTGTTGTTTTCTGCCAGTGATTGTTGCATCAACGAGAGATGTCCTTGGTGTAGCGCACCCATTGTTGGAACAAAACCAATAGTGGAATTAGAGGTTTTAATAGAATTTAAAAATTCAATTAAAGCTGCTTTTCCATAGAAAATAGGCATGGTTATTTTATTAAAATTAAATGCAAACATAATATATTAGTTAATAACTGCATAAAATTTTGTAATTTTGCATGGTTTTTATTACCAACTTAACTAACTAAATTACAATATGAAAGATAAGAGGATATTATATGTATCATCTGAAGTGGTGCCCTATTTGGCTGAAAATGAGGTTTCTTTAATGTCTTACGATGTTCCTAAGATGGTGAATGATCAAGGGGGGCAGATTAGGATTTTCATGCCAAGATACGGCAATATTAATGAAAGAAGACACCAATTACACGAAGTTATTCGTCTTTCAGGAATGAATTTGGTAGTAAATGACTTAGATATGCCTTTAATTATTAAGGTAGCATCAATTCCAAAAGAAAGAATTCAGGTATATTTTATTGATAATGATGAATACTTTAAAAGAAAAGCCACTTTTGCTGATGAAGATGGGGTAATGTATCCCGATAATGACGAACGTGCTATCTTTTTTGCAAAAGGAGTCGTTGAAACCGTGAAAAAATTAAATTGGGTTCCCGATATTATTCACGTTCACGGATGGATGGCAGCTATGTTGCCAGTGTATATGAAGCATTTTTACAAAAATGAAGCTTTGTTTTCAGATACTAAGATTGTGACTTCAGTTTACGGACAGTCTTTTGATGGGACTTTAGATGTTGAAATGATCAATAAAGTAAAGCTTGATGGAGTTCCTCAAGAAGCTGTTGAAATGCTTTCGACACCTGACTATGAAAATATTATTAAAGCAACGGTAATGCATTCGGATGCTGTGATTGTTGCTTCGCCGAATGTTAGTTCAAGTTTAACAAAATTTATTGAAACTTCAGGTAAACCTTTTTTACCTTTCGTGGCTAAAGATGCTTTCGCAGAAGCGTACAGCAATTTTTATAAAGAAATGCTTTAACCTCACTTTTATTATTAAATATGCGTAATAATTCTTTTTTTAAGATAATTCTAATAGCAATAACTGTCATTTTTTTTACATCCTGTGATAAGGATTTTAATTCCATTGGAGGGGATTTAATTGGAAATGAACACTTTGGTTTAGAGAGTAAATCATTTGATGTGATTTCTTACAATCAAAAAATAGGTCCAGTGCAGTCTAATAATTTGCCTGTAAATGCTTTAGGGGTTTATGATAATTCAGTTTTTGGAACAACTGAAGCTAGCTTTGCTACTCAAGTTGTTTTGGCTGCTGTAAATCCAACTATTGGAGTTGAACCAGTAATTGATAATGTTGTTTTGTCAGTACCTTATTTTAGCCATAAAACATCTACTGATGCAACATCAGGAGATAGCGTTTATGTTTTGGATTCTATTTTTGGTAATCCAAATGGCAAGATTAAGCTTAGTGTCTATGAAAATGGTTATTTTATGAGGGATTTAGATCCTTTAACTGGTTTTTTAGAAAAGCAAAAGTATTATACCAATCAAGGTAGTGAGTTCGATGGTTTAAGAGTGTCTCAAAGGTTAAATGATAGTATTGAAGCACCTTCACAAAATGAACAATTTGTATTTGATGCTAAAGAATTTAAAGATAGCCTAATGGTTGATGGTGTGAAATCATTGGTTCATAAAGCGCCTGAAATGCGTTTGTTTTTAAACAAAGGATATTTTAAAACAAGAATTATTGATGCTGCAGCTTCGGGTAAATTGATAACTAATGATATTTTTAAAGATTACTTTAGAGGCTTATACTTTAAAGTAGAAAAATCAGGTTCAAACCCAGCAGTTTTGGCTTTGATGGATTTTACAAAGGGAACAATAACTATTAATTATAAAGAAAATCTTGTTACAACGGTGGATGGCGTTTCTACTACAACTAGAGTAAGTAAATCAATAGTGCTTAATTTAACTGGTAATACAGTGAGTTTGTTGTCAAATACAGATGCGCCTGATTATGCAACTGCTACTAATCCAAATGTTATTGATACTATTGCAGGAGATAACAAGTTATATTTAAAAGGAGGTGAAGGTTCTATGGCTGTTTTGGATCTTTTTGATAAAACAGATAACATAAGTTATGATGCTAATGGAAATATAAAGGGGTCTAATAATATTCCAGATCAGCTAGATGAATTAAGACGTAAAGATCCTGTGACTGGAAAAAAGACATTGATTAATGAAGCCAATCTTGTTTTTCATGTTGATGAAGCTACAATGGGAACAAATAAAATACCAAGTCGTGTCTATTTGTATGATTTAACAAATAATAACTTGGTGGTAGATTATCTTTATGATGGAACAACAGGAGCAACTGCAAAAAATGGTATGCTGATTTATAGTGGACTTTTAAATGCGACTAAAACTGATGATAAAACCTATAAAATCAGAATTACAAATCATATTAGAAGTTTAATTAATAATGCTGATTCTACCAATGTTAAGCTTGGTGTGGTTATTACGGAGGATATTAAAAATATAGCAATGAATAAGTTGCGATTGCCTTTGCCTGAAGCTACAACTTTGACTAAAGCACCTCAGGCTTCAGTAATGAGTCCATTAGGAGTAGTGCTTTATGGAGGGACAACAAATGTTCCTGATGATAAAAAATTGAAATTAGAAATTTATTACACAAAACCGAATTAATATAAGAATTTTATGTGTGGAATAGTTGGTTATATTGGCTATAGAGAAGCTTATCCTATTGTTATTAAAGGTTTAAAAAGACTAGAATATCGTGGTTATGATAGTGCTGGTGTAATGGTGTATGATGGTGCGATTAAAGTTTGCAAAACAAAAGGAAAGGTAGTGGCTCTTGAGGAACTTGTTGCGAAAGAAATGAGTAGTACTGGAACTATTGGAATTGGTCATACTAGATGGGCAACTCATGGTGTTCCAAATGATGTGAATTCACATCCTCATCTTTCAAATTCAGGTGAGATTGCAATAGTTCATAATGGAATTATAGAAAATTATGCTCCACTAAAAGAAGAGTTAATTAAACGCGGTTATGTTTTTCATTCGGATACTGATACAGAAGTATTGGTGAATTTGATTGAAGAAGTTCAGAAAAAAGAAAAATTAAAATTAGGAAAGGCAGTTCAGTTAGCCTTGAATCAAGTGGTTGGTGCTTATGCTATTGCTGTTTTCGATACTAAAAAACCTAATGAAATTGTTGCAGCTCGTTTAGGAAGTCCCTTAGCAATTGGAGTTGGAGAAGGGGAATATTTTATTGCTTCAGATGCTTCGCCTTTTATTGAATATACTTCTAATGCTGTTTATCTTGAAGATGGAGAGATGGCTAATATTAGCTTGAATAAGTCTATTAAGATTAGAAAAATTAAAGACGATAGTTTGGTAGATCCATATATTCAAGAACTTCAAATGAATTTGGAGCAAATTGAAAAAGGAGGATTTGATCACTTTATGTTAAAAGAAATCTATGAGCAACCAAGTGTTATCAAAGATACTTATAGAGGAAGATTGCATGCTGATAAAGGAATTATTCAGATGTCGGGTGTTGAAGATCATTTAGAAAGATTTTTAAATGCCGATAGAATAATTATTGTTGCTTGCGGTACTTCTTGGCATGCAGGTTTGGTTGCTGAATATATTATTGAGGAATTTGCTCGTATTTCAGTTGAAGTAGAATATGCATCTGAATTTAGATATAGAAATCCTATCATTAATAGTAATGATGTAGTTATTGCAATTTCACAATCTGGTGAAACTGCTGATACTATGGCTGCAATTAAGCTTGCCAAAGAACAAGGTGCTTTTGTTTTTGGAGTTTGTAATGTGGTTGGTTCTTCTATTTCAAGAGAATCACACGCAGGTGCTTATACGCATGCAGGTCCAGAAATTGGAGTAGCTTCAACAAAAGCTTTTACAACTCAAATTACTGTTTTGACGATGTTAGCTTTGCGTTTAGCTAAAGCAAAAGGAACGTTGTCACATTCTGATTTCCACAGATACTTATTGGAATTGGAATTGATTCCTGAGAAAGTGAAAGAAGCTTTGGAAACAAATGAAAAAGCAAAAGAAATTGCAGCTGCATTTAAAGATGCTCCTAATTGTTTGTATTTAGGTCGTGGTTATAATTTTCCAGTTGCCTTAGAAGGTGCTTTGAAGCTTAAAGAGATATCATATATTCATGCAGAAGGTTATCCTGCTGCGGAAATGAAGCACGGTCCAATTGCTTTGATAGACGAACAAATGCCAGTTGTGGTTATTGCTCCAAAGCAAGGTCATTATGATAAAATTGTGAGTAACATTCAGGAAATTAAATCAAGAAGCGGTAAAATTATCGCAGTTGTGACTAAAGGAGATACTCAGGTGAGAGAATTAGCAGATTATGTTATCGAAATTCCAGAAACTTCCGATGCATTATCACCTTTGATTACTACTATTCCATTGCAGTTGTTGTCTTACTATATTGCAGTGTATAGAGATTGCAATGTAGATCAACCTCGTAACTTGGCAAAATCCGTTACCGTAGAATAAACACTTTTATTTTAAGATATTAAAAAGCAAGACAAAACGTCTTGCTTTTTTTGTTTAAAAAAAACTTTTAAAATCCGTTTGATTATCAAAAACGAATTTTTATAACATCTTTTTTGTTAAAACTAAGATTTTTTTGCTTAAATTTAATTAATCGGAAATGGTTGAGGATTTTGTGTTTTATTGGTCATGAAAAGGTTGATGTGAAAGTTAGTAGTTTTTGGGTGTATAAATTTTAAAAACTGAATCATATGAGAGCGTATTTATTTCTTTTTTCATTGTTTTTCTGTGCTGTAAGTTATGCGCAGAATTCTGTTCAAGGTGTGGTTGCTGAAAATAACGGTCAACCAATTATTGGAGCTAATGTTAAAGTAGTTGCTGATGCTGCTGGAACAGTAACTGATACTGATGGAAAGTTTCTTTTAAACATCGCAACCTTAAAACTTCCTTATGAAATTGAAGTTAGTAGTGTGGGTTTTAAATCTAAAAAAATTGCTATTACTTCGAAAAAACAAGTTGTTACTATTGTTCTTGAAGAAGAACAAAATGTATTGGATGAAATTGTGGTGTCTGCTTCTAGGACGCCCGAAAGAGTTTTTGAATCACCAGTTACTATTGAGAGAATGGGAATTAGTGATATTAAAAAATCGGCATCTCCAACTTTTTATGATGGTCTGGAAAATTTGAAAGAAGTTCAAATGAATACTAGTAGTTTGTCTTTCAAATCGATTAATACGCGTGGTTTTGCTAGTGTGGCTAATACGCGTTTTATGCAATTAGTTGATGGAATGGATAATTCTTCTCCTTTGTTGAATTTTGTTTTAGGGAATATGGTAGGTATTTCTGAAATTGATGTGCAAAGTGTGGAATTGCTACCTGGAGCTTCATCAGCTTTGTATGGAGCAAATGCTTTTAATGGTATTTTGTTTATGAATAGCAAAAGTCCCTTTACTTATCAAGGTATTACAGCTTATGTAAAATATGGGCAAACTAGTCAAAAAGCTGCTGGAACTAATGATTTTGTTGATTATGGAATTCGAATGGCTCATGCTTTTGATAAGCATTTTGCTGCCAAAGCAAATTTCACTTACATGCGAGGTACCGATTGGTATGCGACCAATTATGACGATAAAACAGTAATTGGAAGAGATAGAACGAATCCTAATTATGATGGAATTAATGTTTATGGTGATGAGGTAAGTACTAATTTGTATAATGTAGGACAAAAAATGATTGCTAGCGGAAGTTGGGCAGGGGCAGGTTTGCCAGCAGGTTTTGCTGAATTGTTGCCAAAAGAAAATGTTTCAAGAACTGGATACAATGAAACTGATTTAACAGATAATAAAGCTAGTAATACTAAAATTGATTTTTCGCTGCATTTTAGACCTTTCGGGAATGAAAATTTAGAGATTATTTGGTTGAGTAAGTTTGGGTTTGGAAATGCAGTTTACCAAGGAGCAAATCGGTATTATTTAAATGATTTTTTCATGCAACAGCATAAACTAGAATTTAAAGGAAAAAACTTCTATGTGCGAGGCTATACTACTTCTGAAGATGGAGGTAAATCATACGATATGCTTTTTACGGGGATTAATGTAAACAGAGCTTGGAAGTCAGATGATGCATGGTTTGGAACCTATGCAGCAAATTATGCTGGTGCTTATGGAAATCCTGCCAGTCCATTGTATAATAATGCAGCTGGAGCACATGCTTATGCAAGATCACAAGCAGATGTGGGTAGATTAATGCCAGGTACAGCTGCTTTTAAATCGGCTTTTAATAGTGTTATTGCTGAGCCAGATGTGCTTTCGGGATCTAAATTGGTTGATAATTCTAAAATTTATCATTCAGATGCAAATTATAATTTTAAAGACCTTATAAAATTTGCTGAAATTCAAGTGGGAGGTTCTTATAGAGAATATCAATTGAATTCTCATGGTCGAATTTATACAGATGCTAATGGACCAATACATTATAATGAATATGGAGCTTATACCCAATTGATGAAAAAATTTATGGACGAAAGATTAAAATTTACAGGTTCTATTCGTTATGATAAATCACAAAATTTTACAGGGAGTTATTCGCCAAGAATTTCTTTTGTTTATGCAGGAGGAGAAAGTAAGAAACATAATTTTAGAGCATCTTTCCAAACTGGTTTTAGAAATCCAACAACCCAAGATCAATACATAGGATTTAATGTAGGGAATGCCGTTTTAATAGGTTCGGCATCTGATAATTTATTAAGATATTCAGAAGCTTTGTCGGTTAATACGGCTACGGGGCAATTTTTAGCAGGTGGGGCAACAAAAACGATGACAGGAGAAAATGCTTATGGCAATTCGTATGTAGCAACATCGGTTCAGGCATTTGCTGCTTTGGCTCCTACTGATCCGATAGCAGCTTCGGCTTTGTTACGAAAAACAAATGTAAATTATGTAAAACCTGAGCAAGTAAAAGCATTTGAGCTTGGTTACCGTTCGTTTGTGAATAATACCTCTATTGATATTAATGGGTATTATAATATCTATAATGATTTCATTGGTAATTTAAATGTAGTGTCGCCATATTATGGAACCGTGCAGGATTCTCCAAATCCATTAGCGGGCTCAACTGACCCAGGAGCTCAAACTTTGCATGCACTTCAAAATGATAATTATAGAGCGTACCAATTGTATACGAATACAGATGTTGAAATTAAATCATTTGGTTTTGGCTTAGGTCTTTCTAGAAAAGTATATCGAGATTTTGAAGTTGGGGTGAATTATAATTATGCCGAGTTTAGTTTTGATCAGGCTAAAGATCCTAGTTTTGAAGCTGGTTTTAATACGCCAAAACATCGTGTGAAAGCTTCATTTGGAAATGAGAAGTTGTTTAAAAATTTTGGATTCAATGTTAGTGGAAGATGGAACACCGATTATAAATGGGAATCTTCCATGGTTGATGGTGTAGTAAAGTCGGCTACTGTAGTTGATGCGCAAATTAATTACAGCATGCCTGGACTTAAATCAACTTTAAAAATTGGTGCTTCTAATATTGGTGGAAAAGAATACATGCAGGTTTTGGGTGCGGGCTTAATTGGACAGCAGTATTTTGCTTCTTGGACGATAAATCCGTAGAATATTTTCGAATAAAATAGGATTGTTTTTAGAATCTAATTTTATGTTTTAGTGATTAAAAAGTAGTAAGTTTTTATAAAAATCATTTATTCTTATAAACTGATAATTTCCTCTTTTTTGAGAATTTAGCTTTATATTGGTGGGTTTTAAAGCTATTTTTGTTTCTTAGTTTATTTTTTTATGATTTTTAAATAAAACTGTTGATTTTTTATTTTAAAAAATTATCTTTGCGCTCTGAAAAAACACCTAAATCATTGAATTTTGATGGTGTGTGTTTCATAAACCTAAATAGCTGTTTAATAAATACATAAGTAATGTCTAAAGTAATAGGAAAAGTTGCCCAAATCATTGGCCCAGTAGTTGACGTTGTTTTCAACGGTAAGGATGTTGAACTTCCAAAAATTTATGATTCATTAGAAATCACTAAAAAAGATGGTACTAAATTAATCCTAGAGGTTCAATCTCACATTGGAGAAAATACAGTTCGTACCATTTCGATGGATTCAACTGATGGTTTGAGCAGAGGTTATGAAGTGGTTGGAACAGGAAATCCAATCCAAATGCCAATTGGTGCAGATGTTTACGGACGTTTATTTAACGTTGTTGGAGATGCTATTGATGGTTTGCCAGAATTGCCTAAAACAGGTGAGAACGGAATGTCAATTCACCGTCAAGCGCCAAGATTTGAAGATTTATCTACATCTTCTGAAGTTTTATTTACAGGTATTAAAGTAATCGATTTGATTGAGCCTTATGCAAAAGGAGGTAAAATTGGATTGTTTGGTGGTGCTGGAGTTGGTAAAACAGTATTGATTCAGGAGTTGATTAACAATATTGCAAAAGGTCACGGTGGACTTTCTGTATTCGCAGGAGTAGGAGAAAGAACACGTGAAGGAAATGATTTGCTTCGTGAGATGTTAGAGTCAGGAATTATAAAATACGGTGAGGAATTCATGCACTCTATGGAAAATGGAGGATGGGATTTGTCTAAAGTAGATTTGCCAGGAATGAGAGAGTCTAAAGCTACTTTCGTTTTCGGACAAATGAATGAGCCACCAGGAGCTCGTGCTCGTGTAGCACTTTCTGGATTATCTATCGCTGAGTATTTCCGTGATGGAGCTGGATCTGATCAAGGAAAAGACGTATTGTTCTTCGTTGATAATATCTTCCGTTTTACTCAAGCAGGTTCTGAAGTATCGGCACTTTTAGGTCGTATGCCATCTGCGGTAGGTTACCAACCAACATTGGCAACTGAGATGGGTGCAATGCAAGAGCGCATTACATCTACAAACAAAGGATCTATTACATCTGTACAAGCGGTTTACGTTCCTGCGGATGATTTAACGGATCCTGCGCCAGCAACAACGTTTGCTCACTTAGATGCTACTACTGTATTGTCTCGTAAAATTGCTGAGTTAGGTATTTATCCTGCGGTGGATCCATTGGATTCTACTTCAAGAATTTTGACTCCTCAAATCTTAGGAAATGAGCACTATGACTGTGCACAAAGAGTAAAAGAGATCCTTCAAAAATACAAACAATTACAAGATATCATTGCTATCTTAGGTATGGAAGAGTTATCTGAAGAAGATAAATTAGCTGTTTCTAGAGCACGTCGTGTACAACGTTTCTTGTCTCAACCGTTCCACGTTGCTGAGCAATTTACAGGTATTCCAGGTGTATTAGTTGATATTAAAGATACTATCAAAGGATTTAATATGATTATTGACGGTGAATTAGATCACTTGCCAGAATCAGCATTCAACCTTAAAGGAACTATCGAAGAAGCTATCGAAGCTGGAGAAAAAATGTTAGCAGAAGCATAAAATCAGTTGGCAGTTTTCAGTTGGCAGTTTTCAAAAACTTCTAACTTCTAACTTCTAACTTCTAACTCAAAAAAAATGATTTTAGAAATAGTATCACCAGAAGCAAAATTATTTTCAGCAGAAGTTACTTCGGTGACTTTACCTGGAGTTAATGGTAGCTTTCAAATATTGAATAATCACGCGCCAATCGTTTCTATTTTAGGAAAAGGTCTTGTGAAAATTGATGCTCCAAGTTTCAAGTTTTCGAAAGAGGTAGCAAGTAAGTTCTCTAAAGTAAATGACCATACTTATACATTAGCTATTGAGTCAGGAACTATTGAAATGAAAGACAATAAAGTAATTGTTTTAGCCGACTAAGACAATTTACATTAATATAAAAACGTCAAGCTTTTGCTTGGCGTTTTTTTTTACTTTTGATTTATGAAAAGTTTATCCAATATTCTTAAAGCAAAATTAGAAGCAAGAATTCAAAACAATGCTTTACGCGAATTGCCCTCTCGAGGTAATTTAATAGATTTTGCTTCCAATGATTATCTCGGTTTTTCAGTTTCTGAATCTATTTTTAATGAAACTCATCAGTATTTATTAGATAATAATTATACTCAAAATGGAGCAACGGGTTCTCGATTGCTTTCAGGGAATCATCAAGGATATCAAGAAGCAGAAAATTATATCGCTCAATTTCATCAGGCAGAGTCTGCATTGATTTTTAATTCAGGATATGATGCCAATGTCGGTTTTTTTAGTTCGGTGCCTCAAAAGGGAGATTTGATACTTTATGATGAGCTTTGTCATGCGTCTATTCGGGATGGAATTCAATTGTCTTATGCAAAAGCTTATAAATTCAATCATAATGATTTTGAAGATTTGGAAAGACTAATTCTAAAATTCAAACAATCAACTACCAACCATCAACCATCAACCATATACGTAGTTACAGAAACCGTTTTTTCTATGGATGGCGATTGCCCAAATATGGAAGAATTAATTGCTGTTTCTGAAAAATACGGCTGTGATCTTGTAGTTGACGAAGCGCATGCTTTGGGTGTTTTTGGTCAAAACGGACAAGGATTGGTTCAGGAATTTGGTTTACAAGACAAAGTTTTTGCACGAATTATGACTTTCGGAAAAGGTTTAGGCTGTCACGGTGCAGCCATTTTGGGAAGTCATGAATTAAAACAATATTTGGTTAATTTTGCTAGGAGTTTTATTTACACTACGGGACTTTCGCCACATTCAGTTGCCACGATTTTAGTGGGGTATCAGCATTTAATAAAAGAAGAAAAATGTATTCAATTGCTTCGTGAGAATATCATTCATTTTAATCAACAACAGAATTTATTGGGATTAAAACCCATTTTTGTTCGTTCTAAATCATCTATACAATCCGTTATTATTCCGGGGAATGAAAAGGTAAAAACAATTGCAAAACAACTTCAAGAAAAAGGTTTTGATGTGAAAGCGATTCTTTCGCCAACTGTTCCAGAAGGTCAGGAAAGATTGCGTTTTTGTTTGCATTCTTATAATACTAAAGATGAAATCTCGGAAGTGTTACAGTTGTTGAGTACTTTTGTTTTTGGTTTAAAATAATTATTACGCAAAGTTTAGCAAAGAGTAAACGCAAAGACACTCAAAGAAAATTAAAAAATAAACTTTGCGAATCTTCTTTTAACTTTGTGAATCTTTGCGAAACAAAAAAATGATATGAAATTATTTATTACAGGAATTGGCACCGATGTAGGTAAAACCATTGCTTCAGCTATTATAACCGAAGCACTAGAAGCCGATTATTGGAAACCCATTCAAGCAGGAGATTTAGATACTTCGGACAGTCATAAAATAAAAGTGTTTTTGTCGAATGATAAGACTATAATTCACCCGAATAGTTATGCTTTAAATACGCCAGCGAGTCCGCATTTGGCAGCTGAATTGGATCATGTCTTTATCGATTTAGAAAAAATAGTAGAACCAATTACCAGTAATCATCTTGTGATTGAAGGTGCTGGTGGAATTTTTGTTCCTTTGAATGATATTGAAACTATTGTCGATTTGATTCAGCCCGATTATAAAGTTATCGTGGTTTCTCGTCATTATTTAGGCAGTATCAATCATACTTTGTTGACTATCGAAGCATTACAAAATAGAAATATTGCTATTGCAGGTATTATTTTCAATGGAGAAGAGAATTTAGCGACTGAATTTATTATTTTGAAAAAAACAGGCGTAAACTTCATTGGTAGAATTGACCAAGAACCTTATTTTGACCAAAATGTAATTCGTGAATATGCCGATTTGTTTCGAGAGGAGCTTTTGAAACTTCAATAATGATGACAATCTCAATTTCAGATTTGAAATCAAAAATCGTTAATCTTCAATTAGAAATCAAATGACTTTAACAGAAAAAGACAGCCAATACCTTTGGCATCCTTATACACAACACAAAACAGCTCAAACTCCCATTGCTATAACCAAAGGCGAAGGTGCTTTACTTTGGGACGAAAACAACAAAGAATACATTGATGCCATTGCTTCTTGGTGGGTGAATCCTTTTGGTCATTCCAATAGATTTATTGCCGATGCAATTTATAAACAGTTGACCACTTTAGAGCACGTGCTTTTTGGAGGATTTACACATGAACCAGCAGTAAAAGTTGCTGAAAAGCTACTTGAAATGCTACCAAAAAACCAGCAAAAAATATTCTTTTCTGATAATGGTTCTACTTCTGTCGAAGTGGCGATAAAAGTGGCTTTGCAATATTTTTTCAATAAAGGCGAAAAACGAACTACGATTATTGCTTTCGAAAATGCTTTTCACGGTGATACTTTTGCGGCGATGGCAGCAAGCGGAATTTCGTTTTACACCCAAGCTTTTGAAGGAATGTTTATTGATGTGGTACGCATTCCAGTTCCTGTAAAAGGGCAGGAACAACAGAGTTTTGATGCTTTGAAAAAAGTAATTCAGGAGTACAACTGTGCTGGATTTATCTTCGAACCTTTGGTGCAAGGAGCAGCCGGGATGGTCATGTATGAACCAGAAGCTTTGAGTGAGTTAATCCAAATTTGTGCAGCAAATAATGTGCTTACTATTGCCGATGAAGTCATGACTGGTTTTGGTAAAACTGGAAAGACTTTTGCAATGGATTATCTAATCGAAAAACCGGATATGATGTGTTTGTCTAAAGCATTGACTGGCGGAACGATTCCGTTAGCGATTACTACTTTTACCCAAGAAATTTTTGAAGCTTTTTATGATGATGACATCAATAAAGCCTTATTTCACGGCCATACTTTTACGGCCAATCCTACAGGTTGTGCAGCAGCATTAGCTAGTTTTGAGTTGTTGCAAACGCCAGAAATGCAAGCCAATTTGCTTCGAGTAAATACCAATCATTTGGCTTTTCAGAAGCATATTGAAAAGCATCCAAAAGTAACGACTACTCGGGTTTTAGGAACTATTTTCGCATTGGAAATAAAGAAAGAAAATGAAGAAAGTTATTACGGAACCATGCGTAATAAACTTTATAATTTCTTTATCGAAAAAGGAATCATTCTGCGTCCAGTAGGAAATATTGTTTACATTTTGCCGCCTTATATTATAACAGACGAGCAATTACAAAAAGTCTATGAAGTGGTCGAAAAAGCATTGGAAATAGTTTAAAGTTAACCACAAAGTTCACAAAGAAGGTACTAAGAACAGAGTTAATATTTTATCGGTTGAATTTCTTTTCATTTTTTTGTAAAACTTATTGATCCTTGTGCCTTCTTTGCGGACTTTGTGTTTGAATATTTAGCATTTTTACAAATAACTTTGCGACCTTTGCGGTAAAATATAAAAGTCTTGTCGAAAATCATCTCCATAACAGCATTAGCATCCATTTCTCCATTAGGAAATAATCTAACAACCATTTGGGAAAATTACCTTTCTGAAACCCATTTTTTTTCTAAAAAACAGTTAGACAATCAGAAAACTTGGGTGGCTGAATTGGATGAAGATTCAAAGCAAATTATCGCTGAATTACAGGAATCGGATATTAAATACAAATCCTTAGATAAATCGGTTTTGTATGCGATGGCGGCTTCTCGTCAAGCGATTGCTGATGCTGGATGGGATTCGGATTCGATTTTCGGAATTAATATTGGTTCTTCACGTGGTGCGACCGAATTGTTTGAGAAGCATTACAAAGAGTATTTAGAAACAGGAAAATCGCAAACATTGGCTTCGCCAACAACTACTTTGGGAAATATTTCTTCTTGGGTTGGACATGATTTGCAATGTACAGGGCCTGAAATCTCTCACTCAATTACTTGCTCTACGGCTTTACACGCGCTTTTAAACGGTGTTGCTTGGTTGCGTGCTGGAATGGTCGATAAATTCCTTATTGGCGGAAGTGAGGCGCCTTTAACGGATTTTACTATTGCTCAAATGCGTTCCTTGAAAATCTATTCTCATAGTGAAGATGAATACCCAAATCAAGCATTAAATTTAGAAAAAAAACTAAATTCGATGATTCTGGGCGAAGGTGCTGCAGTTTGTTGTCTCGAAATTGGGAAAAAAGACAACGCTTTGGCCTTTATTGAAGGAATAGGTTATGCTACGGAGATTTTAGAACATAATATTTCCATTTCGGCAGAAGCCACTTGTTTCCAAAAGTCAATGAAAATGGCTTTGGCTAATACTAATTTAGAAGATGTTGATGCCATTGTGATGCATGCTCCGGGAACAAAAGCAGGTGATTTGACCGAGTATAAAGCCATTCAGAAAATCTTTGGAGAAAATCTCCCTTTGTTAACTACAAACAAGTGGAAAATCGGACATACTTTCGGTGCTTCGGGAATGTTGAGTGTGGAGTTGGCTATTCTAATGATGCAACACAATCAATTCATTGGAGTCCCATTTGCGAAAGTGCAACAACAAACGAAACCTATTAAAAAAGTACTAATAAACGCTGTGGGTTTTGGTGGAAATGCGGTGAGTATTTTGTTGAGTGTTCCTCCCCCAGCCCCTCCGAAGGAGGGGAGACTATGATGTAATAACTTTATGGTTATTTTTTGTTATAGATTTCACGGATCATTCGTAATGTTTCTTAGCTTAAATGTTCTTATATGACTTGTAGGTTAAAAAAAAAAAAAATTAGATTCAGCAATGTTTTACCTGAACACTAAAAACTAATTACTGTTTTCCAAGTCTCGAACTTTCTCGTAAACTAAGCTGCTTTCAAATCCTCGGCGAAGCATATAATCGCAAAATTTCTTTCTTTTTTTAAGCGAATTGGATTCTGGAATTAATTCCCATTGTCTATTGGCTAGCGTTTCAAAAGTATCAAAATATTCTTCTGGACTAATTTCTTTTAAGGCAATATTGATTAAGGTTTGATTGATACCTCTGAATTTTAATTCATTGGTAATCCTGATTTTTCCCCAATGTTTGATGCGATGTTTTCCTCTGGAAAAACTACAGGCAAAACGTTCTTCGTTAAGAAAATTATCGTTGATAAGATGGGCTATAATCTGGTCTATTTCTTCCGAATCCATTTTCATGCTTCGTAATTTTTGCTCCACTTCTTCGTGACAGCGTTCTTGATAGGCACAATAATGCTCTATTTTTTGGATGGCTTGTTTTATGGTAAATACGTCTTTCATTTCAGGTAGAAATGTAAGAATTTAAAATAAATTTTCTAAAATAAATTTTGCTTAAAATCACTAAATCTTGGTATTGTGAGAATAATACTTCGGTTGTAATTTTAATAATTAAGATAATGTTTTTTGTAACTGGTTAATTTATAGTGTTATGAAACTATTTTTACTTGAACAGCTCGTTGTTTTGTTATTTATTATTCCAAATGCTACCGCAAAAGATATTATTACTGAGACTGAGGATTCAGAGCCAATTATTATTACGCAACCGTTGAGTCAGTTGGAATGTGAAGGAAATTCGGTTAAATTTAAAGTGATTGCTTCAGGTTCTGGATTGACATATACATGGCAACGCAAGAGACCAACTGATGTTAGTTTTATAACTATTACAGATAATCCAAATAACGCTGAAGGATCTTTAACAAATGAGATTAAAATATTAAACGTAGGTAGTGCACAATATCCTGATGGTACAGCGCTTCAAGTTTTGGTATCTGATGGGATTTTGAGTGTGATTTCTAGCATAGCTATACTTACTGTAAATGAAATTACTAATGTTACTGGTGGGACTAATGTAACTAAGTGTTTTGGTACTAATTATTCGTATACGGTTACTACTTCTTATCCTGCCAATGTGGTTTCTTACCGTTGGAAAAAATCAATAGCTTCAGGCGTTTGGGATGAAATTAGTGATGGCGGAATTTATTCAGGTACTACAGCGGCAACATTGAATATTACAGGAGGAACTTCAGCAGAAACGGGAGAATATCGAGTTTATGTTACTTTTAGATCTTCGGGTGCTGATTGTAATGTAGCCAGTACAAGCAGAACTCGTAAAATTACTTTTCTACCACAGCTAACAAAGCCAGTCACCACCATTACGCAGCCAGTATGTGAAGTAAATACAGGAACAATTACAGTAGCGGTTCAAAGTACAACGGATGTTTATAGCTTTGATAATGGCTT
>WSSedL1CaDRAFT_10000847_pt1 | contig 20031 bp, 18 predicted proteins | sample WetSurSL1Cattail_FD_9464 | JGI IMG/M metagenome (IMG submission 9464)
CATAAGGCCCGATGACTCCTAGCCCCCAACTCCCCCGCCGCTCCAGCGCCGAACAGACCCGGCTCGAAGCCGCCCTGCGCGACGTTTTCGAACACAAGCTGTGCTTCAACGAACTGCTCGGTTTCAAGGTCGAATCGCTGGCCCCGGATGCACCGCAGATCAGCTTCGCCATGCGCCCCGACCTGATTGGCCATTTCCTGCACGGCCGCCTGCACGGCGGCGTGATCGCCACGGTGCTCGACACCGTCGGCGGCCTGGCGGCGACGGTGGCGATCGCCGAGAAATTCAACAATGAAACAACCGAACAGGTTGCCCATCGCTTCGGCCGCATCGGCACCATCGACCTGCGCACCGATTACCTGCACCAGGGCATCGGCAAGAAATTCACGGCCACGGGACGGATTACCCGTCTCGGCGGCCGCATCGCCTCGGTGCAGATGACGCTCGAGAACGATGCCGGTCTGCTCATCGCCACCGGCTGCGCCTCTTACGTCATCAGCTGATTACAGGATAGGCACGCCCTGCTGCTCGCCGCGTTCATAGACAACGTTGGCGCGGCCGACAATCAGCGGATCGAGATTGCCGATGCGGTCGGTGTCCTTGTTGTTGTAGGGCAGCTTGTGCAGCACGTAGCGCATGGCATTGAGCCGCGCCCGCTTCTTGCAGTTCGACTTGATCACCGTCCATGGCGCATCGGCCGTGTCGGTGTGGAAGAACATCGCTTCCTTGGCCTTGGTATAGTCACCCCACTTGTCGAGCGAGGCCATGTCGATCGGTGACAGTTTCCACTGCTTGAGCGGATGCACCTTGCGTTCGCCGAAACGTCGGCGCTGCTCTTCCTGGCTGACCGAGAACCAGAATTTGATAAGGTGCGTCCCGTTGCGCGCCAGCATGCGCTCGAACTCCGGTGCCTGGCGGACAAACTCGGAATATTCCTGATCGCTGCAGAAACCCATGACCCGCTCAACGCCGGAGCGGTTGTACCAGGAGCGGTCGAACATGACGATCTCGCCATTGGTCGGCAGGTGCTGCACGTAACGCTGGAAATACCACTGGCCGCGTTCCATCTCGCTCGGCTTTTCCAGCGCCACGACGCGGGCGCCGCGTGGATTCAAATGTTCCATGAAACGTTTGATGGTGCCGCCCTTGCCCGCCGCATCGCGGCCCTCGAAGAGGATCACCACCTTCTGTCCGGTTTCCTTGACCCAGGCCTGCAGCTTCAGGAGCTCGACCTGCAGGCGGTATTTCTGCCGCTCGTAATTGCGGCGCTGCATCAGGTTCTTGTAGGGATAGCCGCCGTCGCGCCAGTCCTTGGCCAGCTCGTCGTCAGGGCTGAGTGGCAGCTCTTCGGCGAGCACACCTTGCTGCTTGAGCAGGCCGCGCAACAAGGCGACCTTCTCGTCGGCCGGCATGCCGGCGATGACATCGCGCATGGCGCCAAGTTTCGATTCCTGGGCACCGTCCACGGCGGCGTGCACGGTAAAGCCCTCGATCCCTTCCGGCGTCAGTTGCGGCGCAATATCACCCCGGGCCACGGCGCGCTGGCGGGGGGCAGCCTTTTTCGGGGGGACCAGCGGGGCGGCCGACGGGCTTGCTGTTGTCTTTTTTCTGGTAACCATAGCCTCTTCTCCAAGCGTTGCAGCGAAAGAGGTCATTTCACGCCTAAGCGGCGCGCTTGTCCAGCCTTGTCCAGCCTTGGCTAGTCCAGCAATTCGGCCGGAATCACCGCGCGCAGCACGGTTTGCGTCTCGCCACGGCGAACGCGGTTGCTCAGCCACCAGAGTGCGCCCTTCTTGATCGTCCACTCTGACTCATGACCGGCCAGCAGCAGCGAGACCATGCGACCGAGCGAAGGCTGGTGGCCGATGATGAGTACCGAGCCCTGGGCGTGCGGCCAGCTGGAGGCAGCAATCAGTTCGGAGACACAGGCGTCGGGCCCGATCTTGCGCTGGGTTTCAAAGGGCAGTTTCAGGGCCTCGGCCGTTTGTTGCGTGCGCATGGCCGGGCTGACGATGATGCGCAGATCCTTGGGCTGGTGCTGGTGCAGCCAGGCCGCCATGCTCCGCGCCTGTTTCTCGCCGCGCTCGGTCAGGCGACGTTTCAGGTCATCTTCGCCATCTTCGGCTTCGGCATGGCGCCACAGCAACAGATCCATCGTCGGGTCCTCCTTCAAAGGAGCGGAATCATGAACGGGGAATGTTACGCCGATATTGCAACAGCATGCCCGCCACGCAACATATAGTTGACAACTGTAGTCGGGTTTATTAGATTGGCCACATCCCAAGGGGGAGTAGCTCACTTCCGGCCTGTCGTCATCACGAAGCGCAAGCTTCCGGCAACCGGGCAGCGCAACACGCTGCGAGCCAGACCTTTGCCGCGACGGCGAGGCTCCTTTGGCATTCCACGGCCCCTGTCCATCCGGCACGGGCCGTTTGCATTGTGGAATGCGCAACGGGGAAATTGCTATGGAAACCATCGGCAGTACCGGTTTGTGGCTCGCCTTCGCGAGCATCGTCCTCGTCATGCTGGCGATCGACCTTTTCGTGGTCGGCGGCGGCAAGGAACACCGCGTCAGCTTCAAGGAAGCAGCCGTCTGGTCGGTGATCTGGATCAGCATCACGCTGGCCTTCGCCGGCGGCCTGTGGTGGCATCTCGACGGCACGCTGGGGCGCGAGATCGCCAATACCCGGACGCTCGAATTCATCACCGGCTACCTGATCGAGAAGGCACTGGCCGTCGATAACGTCTTCATCTGGCTGATGTTGTTCGGCTACTTCGCCGTCCCGCTTGTGCTGCAAAAACGGGTGCTGCTCTACGGTGTGCTCGGCGCCATCGTCATGCGCACCGGCATGATCTTCGCCGGCGCCTGGCTGATCACGCAGTTCCACTGGATTCTTTATGTCTTCGGCGCGTTCCTGCTGCTCACCGGCATCAAAATGTACTGGTTCGCCGACGAACAGCCCGATCTGGAAAACAACCCCCTGATCGGCTGGCTGCGCCGCCACATGAAGATCAGCTCAAGCTTTGACGGCCAACGCTTCTTCACGCGGCAAAACGGCATCCGCTATGCGACGCCGCTGTTCCTCGCGCTGGTCCTCGTCGAGCTGTCCGATCTGATCTTCGCCGTCGATTCGATCCCGGCCATTTTCGCCATCACCACCGACCCGTTCATCGTGCTGACCTCGAACATCTTTGCCATCCTCGGCCTGCGCGCCATGTACTTCCTGCTGGCCGGCGTCGCCGACCGCTTCTCGCTGCTCAAGTACGGTCTCGCCGTGGTCCTCATGTTCATTGGCGTCAAGATGCTGCTGCTCGACATCTACAGCATCCCGGTTGGCTTCTCGCTGGCCGTCGTTGCCACCATCATCGGTGCCTCGGTGTGGGCTTCCCTGCGCAAGGAAGCCCGCGAGCGGAAGAACGGCTAACGGTTCTCGAAACGGCTGTAGTCGAGGATGGCCGCCTCGCGCGGTGCGATTCGTCGCCATTCGGCGTGGATCGCATCACTCAGCGGCCAGAAACGGCGATCCGTGCGGCGCACCCCGAAACGCTCGGTCAGGCGCAGCAGATCCTCCTCGCTGGCCAGCCCACTGACGGCCTCGCTGAAGCCGCCGAGATCCGCAGCATCAAGCGTATAGAAGGCGTTCGGATAGGCGCCGACGACAGCATCGAGAGCGAGCAGCGTGTCCTCCTGCGGCAGCCGGCGCTGGGCCTCGTTGAACAGTTCGGCAACATTGCTGTGGGCGCTATTGCGGACCAGCGATACGAGATGCAGTTGGCCAGACGGCTGGCGAATGGCAAGCAGACTGTTTTCCGGCATCAGCGAGGCGGCCAGGCCGCGTATCGAACTCAGACGCTGCAATTGCACCACTTCGGCGCCCGACCAGCCGTTCGCCAGCCAGTCCAGGCCGGGTTCGCGCACCGGGGCGACGCGAACCCGCAAGGCAGCGTAAAGTTCGCCCAGGTGATCCTGGCTGCTGTAGCGCATGCCGCTTTCCTGCGGGAAGAAGGCGGCGGCATCGGCAAATTGCCGGATATGCGGCTCGCTGCGCCCGCGGTACCAATGATCGAGCAGCGGCTGGCGATCCTTGAGCGGCAGCAAGGTCAGGAAATTCAACTCGCCTTCCATGCGCAGGAAATCCATGTACAGGCGGGTGGCGACCTGATGGCCGACATTGCCATAGACGTCAAAACCGGCGAGCAACAGATAGTGCATGCGCTCGAACAGCGGGTAGCCAAGCAACAAGGTGGTTTGCGGCCGTTCGCCGGCCAGGCCGCGAACGACGGTGGCACTGTCGAAATGGCGGAAGACGGTGAGTGCCGCATTGGGGTTGTGGCCGTCGCCGTTCCACAGCTTGTCCACGGCCGGCAGGAAATCCTTGCTCGCCGACTTGGTCAGCACCGTGCTCTTGGCCTGCAGGTACTGGTTTTCCAGCTTGGCATACTGCCGCCAGGCGAGAGGCCCGGCCGTGCTCTCCTGCTCGGCCGGCAGGCGCAGGGCCGGCATCGCGGCATCGAGCATGGCGTTCATCAACTGGGTTTCCTTGCTATCCGGGGCGACGAAGACGACCCAGAAATGGTCGTTGATGACATTGAGCGCGACCTGGCCGCGACAGACCGGCCCCTTCATGAAACCCATCAGCGTGAACTGCGCCTCGTCGATCATCAGCCGGTAACGGGCATCGACCGGCAAGTCATGGAAAGCCAGAAAGGGATTGGCGGCGACTTCCGGGAGATAGCCCGGCAAGGCGTTGACGGTGTAATTCGGCGCCAGAAACCAGGTGCGCAGGCGCGCCATGCGTTCGGCATCAAGCTTGAGCGGCATGTGCGTCTTGGCAACGCCCGTCGCTTCCATCGGCTGCAGGCGGTAATAGACCCGCTCGACACCGGGATCATCATAAGGGCGCCGTGTCGCCACGAGGTCGATGGCTTGCCCGGACGGCGTCCGACTACGCACCAACTGGAAAAACTGGCCGGGCATTTCGTCAAAGTACAGGTGCCCGATGTACCAGTGCTCGAAAATGTAACGCGCGACCAGTTGTTCCTTGAAGCTGTCGCCATTCAGGAAACGCTCCCAGTCGGCCACTTTGCCCTGCACCAGCGCCGGCAGCGGCGACGGTGCCGAGTAGGGAGCGCCGGCCTCCAGCCAGCGCGTCAGCGTCTGGTGTTCGCCGTCGCTCAGGGGCGGCAGACCGAAGGGCATGCCGCGTTGCGGGTGGCGCCGCGCGTAGTCATCCAGGCCCTCGGGGCGCACGCACATCTGGGAACGGTTGAGCGAAAAATCGAAAGCCTCGTCGTCGAGGGCGCCGCTCTGCGGCCCCGGATTCGCCCGCTTCAGTTCGAGCAGGCGGTGCATGACGCTACCGACCCGATTGGCTTCCGGTGTCGATTGACGCTCGTTGATAACCGGGAAAAAATCCATCTCACGCCAGGCAACGGTGCTCCGCGCGTCGATACCGAGGCGGGTCGGACGGTCGGCCAGCAACCGGGTACCGGAATAAACCGTCTGCGGGTTGGCGCCCCGGGTCAGGCCTTCGTAACTGGTCAGGTTCAACTGGCAGGGCGCATCGTAGCAGGCATGGCAACTGACGCAGCGCTGGTCGAGGATGGGCCGGACTGCCGTCCAGTAATCCGGCGCCGGACCGTTGGCGAGCACGGGCCGGCGGTCGAAACGACCCGGATCGGGGGCGCCGAAGCGCTCGTCGAGCTGCAGCGAGACGACCGTGGCACACGCGGTCACAAAGAGAAACAGCAGAGGCAGGAGTTTGCGCATGGAGGTCGATTTCTTGACGGGCGAAGGACAATTTTTATCGCAGTGGAATTTAGCCGGAAAACTATAGACCAGAAGCCGGAAAGACGAATGAATTTTGCACGCCAAAAGCCGGGAAAGCGCCCGCCGGAGAATGGCTTTCGTGTAATAATTCGCGGTTAAGCAATTAAAAAAGAACAATTCCAAATTCATAAAGCGAGAGGAACGCAATGTTCTGGAACAATCACAAGCAAGAAGCTGCCGAGCAAGCCTTGGCCACCTCAAGACAACATGAACAAACCCTGAGCGAGGAAGTCGCCCGCCTGAAGAACGAACTGGCCGAGCGCGAGGAAGCCGGCGCCGCCAAGGAACGCGAGTGCGACACACTGAAATCGATCATGCGCAACCTGGCCCTGTTCAGCCAGACACTTTCCGGCTCGCAAACCAGCCTCGGCCAGATGGCCAATCTGCTCAAGGAAGAGAAAACCCAGGCCATCGAAGCGGCCGAAGTTTCGGTGAGCAGCGGCGAAACAACCACGGAAATCGCCGCCAACCTGCATCAACTGGCCCAGAGTTCGGCCAATACCGCCAAAGAGGTCGATGCCCTGGCCCGCGAGGCCGGAGAAATCAGCGCCATCGTCCAGCTCATTCACGAAATTGCCGACCAGACCAACCTGCTCGCCCTCAATGCCGCCATCGAGGCCGCCCGGGCCGGTGAAACCGGGCGCGGTTTTGCCGTCGTCGCCGATGAAGTGCGCAAGCTGGCCGAGCGCACCTCCAAGGCCACCAAGGACATTGAAAGCCTGGTCACGAGCATTCGCCAGAACTCCAACTCGGCCAAGAATGCCATGGAAGTGCTGTCGAAGACCGCCGATGACTTCAGCATCCGTGGCAACACCGCCACCGCAGGCATGCAGCGCCTGATAGGCCTGTCGCGCAACATGGAACAGGTCATTGCCGGCAGCGCCCTGAAAAGTTTCGTTGAACTGGCCAAGGTCGATCACCTGGTCTTCAAGTTCCGCATCTACATCGGCCTGTTCGATCTGGAAAGCGTCGATCCCCGCCAGGTCGCCTCACACCAGACCTGCCGCCTGGGCAAGTGGTACTACGAAGGCGAGGGCCGCGAGTGCTTCGGCAAATTGCCGGGCTACCGTGAAATCGAAGCGCCGCACGTCGATGTACACAAATTCGGCATCGCCGCCCTGGACGCCAAGAACCAGGGCGATATCGAGGCCATGCTGCGCCATGTCGAAGCCATGGAAAGCGCCAGCCTGCGCGTTATCCAGAGCCTGCAACTGATGTCCGACAGCGCCCTGAACGACCAGTCGCTGCTCTGCCACAAGTAGAAAGTCTGAGCCAAGGGGGGTAGGTTTTTGGCCGTACCGCGCCGCTTTCGGCGACAAGAGCGGCACGCACGCTCAAAAGGCTGCCAAGCGCCACTCGGCCCACAACATGCGCTGGAGCGGAGCCAGGTGATAAACCGAATTCGCCGGACCACCGAGTTGACGCATGCCGATTGACAGTGTTTGCTTATCTCCCTCAAGTAAAGCGCCCAGTGTCAGTACCTGTCCTCCGTCACGCGGGGTAAGGAGCCATTCGGCGTAGGGTTTGAAACCATTGCGGCTATCCCAGGAAAGCCTGGTCAATAGATTTTCGCGCAGCAGGTTGCTCGGCAGAAAGGCCTGGCTCGACCAGGCAACATTGGCCGCCAGCGCTGCCGCAGGCGCCAGCGCGGCAGCGGCAAGCTGGCGGGTGGTCAACTCGTTCAGGTCTTGCCATTCTTTCTTGCTGTACGCGTGACTGTCGTACCACGCTTCAGCCAACAAGCTCCAGCCGCTGGCGCCCGTCCATTGAATACCGGCGACAGCGCGCCCACCGTTCCGACTGGAGCGGACGAGCATCGGATCGGCACCAGCGAACAGGCCGCCGTTTTCACTCAACGCATTCAGTGTCTTTTCATAACGACGCTCGTAGAGCCCCGCGCCATAGATCGATATCTCGTCATCCAATATCCATGTTGCACCAACACCGGTTTCCACCTGATGCAAGGGGGACAGGCGAATGACGGCATAGTGGTCATTTCCCCCGGCCAGTTGGAACCAATGCAGAGATACTCCGGAGTCTTTGTCGCCAGCCGTTCCATCACCGGCACCAGGATGGGTCCAGGCGAGTGTCCATGACGAGTCGGCGGTCATTTTCTGAACGGCCAACAAGGGAACGCCAACTAGGGCTGCTTGATTGACGCCACGCCGGTTCTCGCGCTGGATGACGTCAAGCGGCTTGAAGCCGAAGCCTACGCCCCACGACATGACTTTCCTGCCGACAGTCCAGCCAAAGCCATCATGCAGGTCGCTGTCGTAATATATCTGGTTGGCGATACCGCTCAGTTGTGAGGAATCGACGTTACTCGTCTGTTGCCGCACGGTGTATTGAGCGTTGAGACCACCGGCCCGCAGACGCAGTTCGATATCGCCCCGCCCTTTGCTTTCCGGTACTCGCGTGACCGACGAAGGGACATGATACGGACTGCTCCGGCGCGCCGTATCCTGTTCCGGCGCCAGGACCACGTTCATTGAAAAATCAATCGGCCAGCGCGATGGCGTAGCCGCCTCCTCCTGCTCTCCTTCGCCGGCCACCACTTGTGGCACCACCTCGGCGGGAGCAGCGAAACCACCGTGGCGCAGACGCAATTGCATATCCATTTTCAGGACCGGGTCCGGCGAGGCAGCAAGGCGAGCTTGCCGGACATGCGAACGCGCCTGGTCCTGATGCAGGCGCTTATCGACCTGCAAATCAGCAAAACGCTCGATCGCTGCAACCGGGAGCGACAAGGCCAGAAACAGGGCGCCTGCCGTTTTCCGCATCACCAGCCAGCCAGCGAGTTGCGGATCAGGGAAGCCGGATTGAAAAATTCTTCAGGCATGTCCTTGGCTACCATATTCAAATAGCGAACAACGGTGTACTGGCTCACCTGGATCTGGTCGAGCAAGGCCATGCCCATGATGCGCAGTTGGCCATTGGCCATCTTTGGTTCGTACCAGGCCTCCTTGGCCTGCTTTCCGGAAATGACGAAAAGATCGGCTTTGACCGGCATCTTGCTGGCTTTGTCGAGGAACAGGTCAACATGGGAATAATTGACGCCCGGATGCGCCGCACTCAAGTTCAGGTGCAGGCAGGAACGCGCCTTGTTGGGCAGTTCGATGCCCGGCAGGCCGACCGGAGGCGATGGGCAAGTGACCTCACCAGCCATTTCCCCGGAGTAATCCTCACTCCAGACCATGCTGGAAACATCACCGGTCGACGCTTCACCGAGCAGGCGCTGGCTGGCGGTAATCCGCAATGGCCGCTGGCTGTCCGGCATCAATAGCCAGAACTGATCTCCGAGCATGAGAATCTTCTGGCCGATTTCCATCGGCGAGCGCATCAATAGCAAGGATCGACGGCCCGGCTTGATATACACCGTGTACCGCCGTTCCTTGTTGAGTGCCTCGTTGCGGTAGGACTCGACACTGACTTCGACTCTTGCCGCAGCAGCGGGCAATCGATAGGCGTCGGCCTGCTTCAACAACACCCTCACATCATCATGAGCCAGAGCCGGAAAAACGATGAGCAAGGCGGCGAACAAAAATAGTTTGTGGATCATGTCAGACGTGACCAAGTGCATCAATAATGGGTTTTCGGGTCGCCTTGTGGCTAGCAAACCAGGCTGCCAAAACGCACAACAGGACAACAGAAAAATCGGCAATGAAATAAAGCAACGGTGAGATGCTGACCTTGAGGGCGTAACCGACGGTGCGCCCCGGGGCGGGCGGCATTTGCAATCCAAGGTAAGGTAACAAGGCCGAGAGGAACGAGGCCAGCAAGGTGCCGAGCAATGCTCCCAATAGCCCGATCAGCAAACCTTCACGAATAAACTGCAGAACGACCTCACCCGGTTCGGCGCCCAGCGCGCGCAGGGTGCCGATTTCACGGGTCCGCTCGACAACGGCCATGGCCAGAGTGTTGGATACCGAGAAGAATACGAGTGCCGCGATGATGCTGCCAAGCAAGCCGAAGATGCGGTTATATAGCTGGCGCACCGAATGATAGTAGAAGGCCTGTTCCCACCAGGGCTTATAAACATGCGCCTGGTCGCCCCCGGACATCTCTTTGAGCACCTCTCCGGTTACTGCGTTATCGTCCAGAAATACCGAAAACGAGCTGACACGGTCAGTGGCCAGCAAACGTTGCGCCGTACTCAAACTGACGTAGATAAAACGCTGATCAACTTCACGCCAGCCGGTACTGGCAATTCCTGAGACCTCAACATCAACGGCATTCATCGTGCCGTCGGTCGTAGTACTGAGCAAGGTCAGACTGGAACCAACATGTGCCCTCAGGCTCCTGGCCAGTTCGCTACCCAACAGGACGAAAGGCCTGCCGTCCACCGATTTGCCAAAAGACCCGCTTTCCCACGTCAGGTAAGGGCCCCGCACTTCCGTTTCAATTTCTGGATCAACGCCTGTGCCGGCAAAAATCAAAGATTTGTCACCATTGGAAATCAGCCCCGAGAAGTTGATATGTGGCAGAACCCAGCGCACGTGAGAATGCTGCGACAATCTCTCCCGCATTGCCGAGGCATCAGGAATCCCGTACTGCATGGGTGACTCTTCGTTGCGCACGAAGTAATCCCGGGTTGCGACAATTATGTGACCCGAATCCTGGATTGTTCCCTCAATCAGGACGTCGTAGCTGAACTGGGCGAAGCCACCAGCCAGTTGCACAGCAGCACAGCCGACGGCGGCAATGATGATGGTGACAAGTGAACGACGACGATTGCGCAGTACATTCTGCCACGCATGCCAATACCGTCTTTTCATTGCAGCATGCCGTCGACGATGGAACACACCTGATCGCAATGCGCCGCCATCCGGTCGTCATGGGTGGCAATCAGAAAAGTCGCACCGCGACGAGCGCCAAGATCTTTCATGAGATCAATGATCTGCCCCGCAGTCGTCGTATCCAGATTGGCGGTCGGCTCATCGGCAATAACCAGCGTCGGCGACTTGATCAGCGCCCGCGCAATGGCGACCCGCTGACGTTGGCCGCCCGACAGCCGATCAGGACGCCGATTGGCTTGTTTGGACAGCCCCACGAGAGACAGCATTTCGGCGACCCGCTGACGGCGCTCCTGAACAGGAATCGCACTGAGCAACAGGGGATATTCGACATTCTCGGCCACCGTCATAACCGGCATCAGGTTGTAACTCTGGAAGACAAAGCCAACCTGCTGTCGCCGGATGTGTGTTCTTTCCTTCTCGCTGAGGCAGCTAACGTTCACTCCGGCCAACTGGTAGTGACCGTCGTCGAAGCCATCAATCAAGCCGCAAATGTTGAGTAGCGTACTTTTACCACTGCCCGAGGGACCTCGTATTGCGACAAAAGCACCGACCGGCACAGCCAGATCGACCCCCCTCAATGCCATGACCGTCTCATCACCAACACAATAATGTTTGACGATGCCCTTCAAACTGATGGCTTCTGCATGCATGCAAAAAATTCCAAAACAAAAAGATACACATAAAGCCGGAATGAAATTCCGCCCCCTGGTCAGCCACGCCGCAACACAGCTGAATCCAATCCCTGAATATTGATTAGCGCCTGATTAATATTTTGTATTGCCAGTTTCGACCGGCTTACCGGCGCCCTGATCGCGTTCCGCTACATGCCGTAGATGCATATGTGCAAATAGAAATCCGCTACCCCTGAAGCACGACTACGGTTCGCGTTTCCTTGCCACTCCCCTTTGGCATAATGATAAACGGGTCACATTACCGGCAGGAATCGACTCCAGGATTGACCATGGTCAAGGGCAATGGCTTTTTTTGATGAAAAAGGGTCGTTTGATGACAGAGTTAGCGAAATATCGCCTGCTTACCGAGGAAAATTTGTTTCAGGGTAGATCTGCCATCACAAAGTGAGCACTACCTCGGCAGGGGGAGATCCAGTCATCATCCAGAAACGGCAAGCGGGCGCAAAATAGCCGGCATATGGCCGGCTATTTACCCCTTCTGTCATTCCAACACTGCCATGAGCCCGACGAACGTTTCCGGAGCATCGAGGCACAAGTCATCCCTTGGGCTTCAATGCCTTCTTGGGATAAATATCGTAGCGACAGGACTTCCCCTCGAGAACATAGCCTGGCGGCTGGCCGCTCACTGCCGGCGCCTTGCGCGGCCGCTTGACGACGACCCGATGCGTCGCCAAGCCCAGGGCGGCCTGCAGCAACTGCGCGGCATCGTCATCTTCGCCAACCAGCGGGCGAAAGACGCGCATTTCCTTTTTCACCAGGGAAGTCTTCTCCCGGTGCGGGAACATCGGATCGAGATAGATGACCTGGGGCGGCTCATCAGACCATTCGCTGATCAGTTCGATGGCATTGCCCAGGCGCAATTGCATGCGCTGAATGATCGGCCCGACTTCCGGATCAGGAAGAGCCCGTTCCAGACCATCAACCAGCAATGCGCCGATCAGTGGATGGCGCTCGATCAGGGTAACCGGACAACCAAGCTGGGCGAGCAAAAAGGCATCGCGTCCCAAACCCGCCGTGGCATCAAGGATCACCGGCCGCACGCCCGACTGGATGCCAACCGCCTTGGCGATCATCTGACCGTTGCCGCCGCCTTGCAGACGGCGATGCGCCACCGCCCCATCGAGGAAATCGACACGTACCGGGCCGGAGGCATCCGCCCCGAGCTCCTGCAACTGCAAACCGTCGGCCCCCAGTTGCAGGGCAAACTCGGCTTCACCCGCTTCCGGCAGCCCCAAGGCCTCGGCCAGCGCCGCAAGCCGGTCGGAAAACTCCGGCGCCAGCGCCTCGATGCGAACGTTTGCCGTGCCAGCCAAGCCGACCTCAGATTTTGGGAAACTCAGACTCGACAGGCAAGGCGTCCGGGCTGAGCGCCCCATCCTCGCTGGAAACATCGCCAGGCTTGCCGGCCAGCTTCTGACGGCGCTTTTCTTCCTGCTTGTTCTTCTTGGCGAGATCTCTTTGACGCTTTTCGAACTGGTAGTTTGGTTTGGCCAAGAGGCCTCCTCTAGTCGCCGGGCTGGCGCGGGATCTGACTGTATAGCATCAGAAATCGAACCAGGGCAGACGTCGGGAATTGTGGCAAAAAGCTTTTTGGTTGCGGGGGCAGGACTTGAACCTGCGACCTTCGGGTTATGAGCCCGACGAGCTGCCAACTGCTCCACCCCGCGTCCGATAAGGCTTTTGCGTGATTTCCGTAACTACACTGACGGAGCTCACCAAACAAAAAGCCCCGGCGCTAGGCCGAGGCTAAGTGCTTGAATTCTGATGGTGGCCAATCGCGGAATCGAACCACGGACACGCGGATTTTCAATCCGCTGCTCTACCAACTGAGCTAATTGGCCAACAAGGAGGCCGAATTATAGCGATGTCGCACCCTTGTGGCAACAGTTTCGGGCAAATTCTCCGAGTCCGCCCTCGCCCGCCAGCTCAGGCACCCATCGGCGGCGACTGGCGATAAAGCTCGGAAAAATCGTCCGGGGGTGGCGGCGGAGGCGGTGGCGGATGCCAGGCCACAAAAGTTGCGTGGGCCACGGCACCCTGGCCACGCGGATTGGGCCGCAGGGTGGCCCGCGAACCATGCTGCACGGCAATTTCCTGAACGATGGCCAGGCCCAGACCACTCCCTTCGGGACCGGCATCGTCGACACGATAAAAGCGCTCGAAGACCAGTTCGGCATCTTCTTCGCTGATCCCGATGCCGTCATCCTCGACTTCGAGCATGACCGTGACGCCGGTATTCAGGATACGGCAGGTCACGTGTCCGCCCGAGGGCGTGTAACGCAGGGCATTATCGATCAGGTTCTTGGCCAGTTCGCGGAGCAGGAAAGGATTGCCCATGATCATTGCCGGACCATCCGACTCGTAGCCGAGATCGATGCCCTTCTCGATGGCCGGCATGACCCAGTCCTCGACAACCTCGCGGATGAGCAGCGCGAGGTCGAGCGGCTCATATTGCTGCGCTGCCAGCTCGCCGCCTTCGGTACGGGCCAGGGTCAGCAGCTGATTGACCAGACGACCGGCCCGGTCGACACCAGTGGCGATCTGGCGCAAGGCATGTCGCAAAGCCTCCGGGTCGGTTTCGCGAATGGCGAGCTGAGCCTGGGTTTTCAGGCCGGTCAGCGGCGTGCGCATCTGGTGGGCGGCATCGGCAACGAAGCGCTGCTGTGCCTCGACATTCTTTTTCATGCGCTCGAGCATGGCGTTGAAGGCTTCAACCAGCGGCTCCAGCTCTTCCGGCACGCGCCGCGTGGCAATCGGCGACAGGTCGGCCGGCTCACGGGTTTCGATCGTCTGGCGCAGGCGGGTCAGCGGGCGCAGGCCACGCGACAGACCAAACCAGACGAGCATGACGGCGAGCGGAATAATGATGAACTGCGGCAGGATGACGCTGGCAACGATCTTGTTGGCGAGCTGGGTACGCTTGTCGGTGGTTTCGGCAACCTCGACGATAATCCAGCGGTCCTTCGGCAACTGGGCATCGGCCAGGTAGGTATAGGCCATGCGCAGATCCTGGCCGTTATAGTCAGCATCGCGCAGGAAGATGTCGCCGGACAACGCGGAATCATCTTGCACTGTCGCCGCCGGCATCGGCAGATCCTTGTCGCCGGCCAGCAGCTTGCCATCCTGGGTCACGACATGAAAATAGACACTGTCAGTCTCATCGGCCCGCAGCAGGGCGCGTGCCGAAGCCGGCAAGGTCAGCACCGGCTTGCCGCCGACCAGCTTGACCTGGCGCGCAATGGCTGCGACGTGCTCACGCAGCGCCTGGTCGTACGGGTAGTTGGCGACGTTGTTGGCGAAATAGTGAGTAAAGGCAATACTCAGCGGCCAGACGAACAACAGCGGCGCCAGCATCCAGTCGAGGATCTCGCCAAACAGCGAGCGTTCGGTTTCGGCCGGTGGCGGATTACTCAATTACTCGCCCTGCGGTCGTTCGAGGCAGTAACCAAGACCACGCACGGTGGCGATCTTGACGCCGCCCGGTTCAAGTTTCTTGCGCAGGCGATGGACATAGACCTCGATCGCGTTGTGACTGACCTCTTCACCCCAGCCGCACAGGTGATCGACCAGCTGGTCCTTGCTGACCAGACGCCCCATGCGCGTCAACAGGACTTCGAGCAGCCCGATTTCACGCGCTGACAATTCCAGGGAGTGCCCCTGGATCTGCGCTACCCGCCCAACCTGGTCATAACTCAACAAACCGCACTGGATGGTTGGCGTCGTCCCCGCCGAGCGCCGGGTCAGGGCCCGGACGCGCGCCTCGAGCTCGGCCAGCTCGAAGGGCTTGACCATGTAATCATCGGCCCCGAGATCGAGCCCCTTGACGCGATCACCAGTTCCGTCAAGGGCGGTCAGAATGAGCACGGGCACCGAGGAGTTACGACTGCGCAAACGCTTCAGGACCTCCAGCCCGGACAGTTTGGGCAGACCGAGATCGAGAATCAGTAGATCGTAGGTCACCGTCAGCAGCGCCGTATCGGCCTCCATCCCGTTCGGCGCCCAATCGACGGCATAGCCGCCCTGGCGCAAGGAACGTGACAGCCCGTCGGCAATAATGCTGTCGTCTTCAGCGATAAGAATGCGCATTTGATCGTGCCCGTGCTGACGTAAGATTTTTGTAAGCCTGCCACATTATTCTGCGCGGGCTGTTCTCCTTTTATGGTCTCGGAGTCTGCGGTTCCGCCGCAGCTCAGGGGGTGGCCCGATCCTGCACTGGGTAGCCCCCTACCGTTTTTTCCCCAAAAGCCCGCCAAGTCTAACAAATAAACCGCACTGCAATTTCCGCAGTGCACAAGCACGTCCACATTTTCTGCAATCCGGACTGCGCGCCCTGAAAAATGGGCGCAAAAAAGCCCGGGTCGAAACCCGGGCTTTTGGCAAAGAGGAACTTTGCTTAGTGCGAAGAAGCCGTCGAAGCACCCAGGCCGGTTTCCGAACGGATCAGCTGATCCGGGAACAGGGCACGTTCCTTCTTGGCCTGCTCGGAGTTGTCCAGGATGGACACGAGCCAGATCGTGAAGAAAGCCAGGGTCATCGAGAAGATGGCCGGTGAAGAGTACGGGAACGGTGCCGAGCCCTTCGGGTTGTGCAGCACGGCTTCCCAGACATTGGCGGAGAGCACGGTCAGGGTCACGGCGGCGATCAGGCCGACGAAACCACCGATGGTTGCACCCTTGGTCGTGCAGTTCTTCCACAACACGGACATGAAGAGCACCGGGAAGTTGGCGGAACAAGCGATGGCGAAAGCCAGCATGACCATGTAAGCGACGTTTTCCTTTTCGAACAGGATGCCGAGAACCACAGCCAGGATACCGAGGCAGATGGTGGTGATCTTGGAAACGCGCAGTTCGTCTTCGGAAGTTGCCTTGCCGTGCTTGAACACCGTGGCGTACAAGTCGTGCGAAACAGCGGATGCACCGGACAGGGTCAGACCAGCAACCACAGCCAGGATGGTGGCAAAGGCCACGGCCGAGATGAAGCCGAGGAAGATGTCGCCGCCGACTGCCTTGGAGAGATGCACAGCAGCCATGTTGCCGCCGCCCTTCAGGCCCTTGGCAATTTCGCCGCCGACGTAGTAGTCACCCGGGTTCTGCACCAGATTGACGATGGCGCCGAAACCGATGATGAAGGTCAGGATGTAGAAGTAGCCGATCCAGGTGGTTGCCCAGGCAACCGACTTGCGGGCTTCCTTGGCAGACGGCACGGTGAAGAAGCGCATCAGGATGTGCGGCAGGCCAGCCGTACCGAACATCAGGGCCATGCCGACCGAGATCGCGGAGATTGGATCCTTGATCAGCGCACCCGGCGACATGATGGCGTCGTGCTTGGTGTGAACTTCAACAGCCTTGGCGAACAGGGCTTCCGGGCTGAAACCGAACTGCAGCAGCACGGAGACGGCCATGAAGGTAGCGCCAACCAGCAGCATGCAGGCCTTGATGATCTGCACCCAGGTCGTCGCGGTCATGCCGCCGAACAGCACGTACATCATCATGATGATGCCGACCATCACGACTGCGTAGTGGTATTCCAGACCGAACAGCACCTTGATCAGCTGACCGGCACCGACCATCTGCGCAATCATGTAGAAGGCGACGACGACCAGGGAGCCGGTAGCGGCAAAGGAGCGGACCGGGGTCTGGGCGAAACGGTAAGCAGCCACGTCAGCAAACGTGAACTTGCCCAGGTTGCGCAGGCGCTCGGCCATCAGGAAGGTGATGACCGGCCAGCCGACCAGCCAGCCGATCGAGAAGATCAGGCCGTCAAAGCCGTTGGCGAACACCAGGCCGGAAATACCCAGGAAGGAAGCGGCGGACATGTAGTCGCCGGCAATTGCCAGGCCGTTCTGGAAGCCGGTGATACCGCCACCCGCCGTGTAGAAGTCAGCCGCCGTCTTGGTCTTGCCGGCCGCCCACTTGGTGATAAACAGGGTAAAGCCGACGAAAGCGCCGAACATGGCGATCGCGGTCCAGTTGGTGGCCTGCTGGGTCGTCTGACCCAGATCGGCACCGGCGGCAGCGGCAGCACCGGCTGCCAGCAGGGCGGCCAGGCCACCCAGGATGTGTTTGTAGTTGGCGTTCACTGACCGGCCTCCTTCAGAACTTGAGCAGCTTCGGCATCGAATTCCGTATTGGCACGACGCACGTAGATATTGGTGAGAACGATGGTGAAGACGATGACACCGAGACCCATCGGAATGCCGATGGAGGTGACATAGCCCACGCCGATCTTGGTGGCGAGCCACTCCTTGTTGAAAGCGATCAACAGGATGTAGCCGTAATAGACGAACATCATGAGCGCGGTCATCAAGAACGCGTAACTGTTGCGCTTGGCGATCAGCGAGATGAATTTCGGGTTGTCCCGAATCTGCGCATAGCTGCCGGTATGCTGTGACATTGATTTGCTCCTCAGACTATATTGTTTATAGAGGCATTGCTGCGGAGCGTAATTTAGGCCGGGCGTCTTACAGCCAACTTACAGCCAGTAAAACTAATTTCGAAATAGTAAATTGATTACGGAATTAAGCATTTGGCATTTTATACCGACCAAAAAAAGCCCCGCACGTGGCGGGGCTTCTGCTTGGCGTTTCAGCCGGCCGGGAATTACATCCCCATGCCGCCCATGCCGCCCATACCACCCATGCCGCCCATGCCGCCCATGTCGGGCATGCCGCCGGCCGCCTTGTCATCAGCCAGCTCAGCAACCATGCATTCGGTGGTCAGCATCAAGCCGGCGATCGACGCGGCATTCTGCAGTGCGGTGCGGGTCACCTTGGTCGGATCGAGCACGCCCATTTCAACCATGTCACCGTATTCACCGGTGGCGGCGTTGAAACCGAAGTTGCCTTCGCCACGTTGCACCTTGTCGACGACGACAGACGGCTCGTCACCGGCGTTGGCGACGATTTCGCGCAGCGGCTGTTCCATGGCGCGCAGGACGATCTTGATACCGGCGTCCTGGTCGTGGTTGTCACCCTTGAGCTTGCCAACGGCAGCGCGGGCACGGATCAGGGCAACGCCACCGCCGGCGACAACGCCTTCTTCAACAGCAGCACGGGTAGCGTGCAGGGCATCCTCAACGCGTGCCTTCTTTTCCTTCATTTCGACTTCGGTGGCGGCACCAACCTTGATGACGGCAACGCCGCCAGCCAGCTTGGCAACACGTTCCTGGAGCTTTTCCTTGTCGTAATCGGAGGTCGCTTCTTCGATCTGGATACGGATCTGCTTGACGCGAGCCTGGATGGAAGCGGCTTCGCCGGCACCGTCGATGATGATGGTGTTTTCCTTGGAAACTTCGATGCGCTTGGCCTGGCCCAGATCCTTCAGGACAGCCTTTTCCAGCGACAGGCCGGTTTCTTCGGAAATCACGGTACCGCCGGTCAGGATGGCGATATCTTCGAGCATGGCTTTACGACGATCGCCAAAACCCGGGGCCTTGACGGCAACGGTCTTCAGGATGCCGCGGATGTTGTTGACGACCAGGGTCGCCAGCGCTTCGCCATCGACATCTTCAGCGATGATGAGCAGCGGACGGCCGGCCTTGGCAACTTGTTCCAGAATCGGCAGCAGGTCGCGGATGTTCGAAATCTTCTTGTCGAACAGCAGAACCAGCGGGTTTTCCATCAGGGCTTGCTGCTTGTCGCCGTTGTTGATGAAGTACGGGGACAGGTAGCCGCGGTCGAACTGCATGCCTTCGACGACGTCGAGTTCGTTGGCCAGGGACTTGCCATCTTCAACGGTGATGACGCCTTCCTTGCCGACCTTTTCCATGGCATTGGCGATGATTTCGCCAATGTCAGCATCGGAATTGGCGGAAATGGAGCCGACCTGGGCGATTTCCTTGGTCGTCGTACAGGGCTTGGAGAAGGACTTCAGTTCTTCGAGGGTGGCGACAACAGCCTTGTCGATACCGCGCTTCAGGTCCATCGGGTTCATGCCGGCGGCGACATACTTCATGCCTTCGCGGACGATGGCCTGGGCCAGAACAGTTGCGGTGGTGGTACCATCACCGGCGATGTCGGAGGTCTTGGAAGCAACTTCCTTGACCATCTGGGCGCCCATGTTGGCGAACTTGTCTTTCAGTTCGATTTCCTTGGCGACGGAAACGCCGTCCTTGGTTACGGTCGGGCCGCCGAAAGAGCGCTCGAGCACGACATTGCGGCCCTTGGGACCGAGGGTAACCTTGACTGCGTCAGCCAGGACATTGATGCCTTCGACCATACGGGCGCGGGCGGAATCACCGAATTTGACTTCTTTAGCTGCCATTTAATTCTCCTGATATTTCTGAGTTGATGGGGATGGCGCTTAAGCGACCAGGACGCCCATGATGTCTTCTTCACGCATGACCAGGACTTCCTGACCATCGACCTTGACAGCCTGGCCGGCGTATTTGCCGAACAGAACGCGGTCACCTACCTTGACGTCGAGGGTGATCTGCTTGCCGTTGTCGTCGCGCTTGCCCGGGCCGACGGCCAGAACTTCACCCTGATCCGGCTTTTCGCCAGCGGAATCGGGCAGGACGATGCCGGAAGCGGTCGTGCGCTCGGCTTCAACGCGTTTGACGATCACACGGTCGTGCAAAGGACGGATATTCATATACAAACTCCTCGTGGTTCACAGAGATAAAATCGGCCGGCACACCCGAAGGTGCCCGGGAACGGAGCGGGCATTGTTAGCACTCGTCTCCGGTGAGTGCTAAATAATAAGGTCGCCCCCCG
>WSSedL1CaDRAFT_10000848_pt1 | contig 20017 bp, 19 predicted proteins | sample WetSurSL1Cattail_FD_9464 | JGI IMG/M metagenome (IMG submission 9464)
TATTCTAATTCGCAATCCAATGAACTTATAACTTCTAAAACTCTAAAATAATTTTTTACTATATTTGACATAGATATTGGTTTGTTTGGTGACATCAAGATACTGGATTTCAGTATCTTGACCAATATCCAACCAATGTTTTCTACTTCAAATAATTACACCCAACGGGTTAATATTATAAATTATTTATTGAAGTAAAGTATCTAATTTTTCTTGTAATAAAGAATCAGAAGGTCTTTCAGCATCTGAGTTGACAATATTACCATCAGGTCCTATTAATATAAATCTAGGTATGCCCGTGATACCATATTTTACAACAAACTCTGAATTCCAATCATTGTCTGCTAACAGCTGAATTCCTCCTAAATTTTTATCAGTTACAAGTTTTTTCCATTTTTCATAATCCTTCTTAACATCAATAGAAATACTAACAAAAACTATATTTTTCCCTTCGTATTTTTCTTCTATTTTTTGTAGATAAGGAATTTCTTGGCGACATGGTCCACACCAAGTTGCCCAAACATCTATATAAACATACTTTCCTTTTAAATCAGACAATTTTGTTTTTCCGCCTTTATGATTTTCAAAATTAAAATCTGGCGAAGGTTTTCCAACTAACTTATTTGCCTTTGATACACTTTCATACATTTGAAGAATATACTTATTGTTATTATCAATTGAATTCAAAATCTTCGTTTTAAATTCAGGATCGAAATCTCCTTTTTGTATCGCTTCTAAATCAGATTTTTTCTTGGATTCAAATAAGACATTAAATTCATTAACCTCTTTTGAAAAAGCTTCTTTTCCAAATCGCTCTTCTTTCAAAGCATTTTGAGCTAGAAAATTACTTTCGTTGACACCTTTTCCTTTATAAACAATTGTCTCATCAAATTCATTTGCATCCAAAGTCAAATTAAGCTCTGAACTTGGTTTTAGATACAAAGTTGAACTTTCTTTTCCATCAAAAATTTGATAAAATCCTTTTGGAGCTTCAAATGAAGCTGAAAAAACTCCTGTAGCATCAATTGGTATAATTTGCAAGAATTTATTAGCACCGCGAATAACTAAAGTGTCACTATTTCTATTACTGATTTTAGCAGTAAATTTGACCATATTCTCTGACTGAGCAAAGACACTAAAAACGCTTAAAACCGTAAGACTAAAAAGAAATATTTTTTTCATAATAAAAATAAATTGTAAGTTCAAAACGAAACAAAACTAAAGAAATTCCAGTCAAAAAAATTATCAATTAACAAAATAATTGAATTTATTCAAATCTAGTTCTGCACTTTACTATATTAATTTGAATTTTGTGTTTACTTTTGCAGTCTAAAATTTTGATCATGTATAGAAGTCATAATTGTGGCGAATTAAACGCCTCAAACATTAATACTGAAGTAACACTTGCTGGTTGGGTTCAAAAATCACGTGATAAAGGATTCATGAATTGGGTGGATTTAAGAGACCGTTATGGAATAACACAACTTATTTTCGACGAAAGTCGTACTGAAAAATCAGTTTTCGAATTAGCTAAAACCTTAGGAAGAGAATTTGTCATTCAAGTAAAAGGAACTGTTATTGAAAGAGAAGCAAAAAACAAAAACATTCCAACGGGTGAAATTGAAATTTTAGTTTCGGAAATGACTGTTTTAAACGCAGCATTAACGCCTCCATTTACTATTGAAGACGAAACTGATGGCGGTGAAGATATCCGAATGAAATACCGCTACTTAGATATTAGAAGAAATCCGGTAAAAAATAGTTTGCTTTTCCGTCACAAAGTAGCGATGGAAGTACGTAAATATTTATCTGATTTGGATTTCTGCGAAGTAGAAACTCCATATTTGATCAAATCGACTCCAGAAGGAGCGAGAGATTTTGTGGTTCCTTCTCGAATGAACGAAGGACAATTTTACGCTTTACCACAATCGCCACAAACTTTCAAGCAATTATTGATGGTAGGTGGAATGGATAAATATTTCCAAATAGTGAAATGTTTCCGTGACGAAGATTTACGTGCTGACCGTCAACCTGAGTTTACACAAATCGATTGCGAAATGGCATTTGTGGAGCAAGAAGATATTTTGAATATTTTTGAAGGATTGACACGTCATTTGCTAAAAGAAATAAAAGGAATTGAAGTTGATAAATTTCCTCGCATCACTTATGATTACGCGATGAAAACCTATGGAAATGACAAACCGGATATTCGTTTCGGAATGGAATTCGGTGAGTTGAACGAATTTGCACAACACAAAGAATTCCCTGTTTTCAATGCTGCCGAATTAGTAGTTGGAATTGCCGTTCCAGGAGCTGGAAATTATACTCGAAAAGAGATTGATGCTTTAATTGATTGGGTAAAACGTCCGCAAGTAGGCGCATCAGGAATGGTGTATGCAAAATGCATTGAAGACGGTACTTTTAAATCATCAGTTGATAAATTCTACGACCAAGAAGATTTAGGAAATTGGGCAAAAGTTACTGGCGCTAAAGCAGGAGATATGATTTTTGTGCTTTCAGGACCAGCTAACAAAACAAGAGCGCAATTGAGTGCATTAAGAATGGAATTAGCAACTCGTTTAGGATTGCGTAATCCAGCTGTTTTTGCTCCACTTTGGGTAGTTGATTTTCCATTATTGGAATTGGATGAAGAAAGTGATCGTTACCATGCTATGCACCATCCATTCACCTCTCCGAAACCAGAAGACATGAAACTATTAGAAACTGAGCCAGGAAAAGTGCGTGCTAATGCTTATGATATGGTTTTGAACGGAAACGAAATTGGTGGAGGTTCGATTCGTATTCACGATAAAGCAACCCAACAATTGATGTTTAAATATTTAGGCTTCAGCGAAGAAGAAGCAAAAGCACAATTCGGCTTCTTAATGGATGCATTCCAATTTGGAGCGCCACCTCACGGTGGGTTGGCTTTTGGATTGGATCGTTTAGTAGCTATTTTAGGTGGTCAAGAAACCATTCGTGATTTTATTGCTTTCCCTAAAAACAACTCAGGAAGAGATGTAATGATTGATGCTCCTTCGGCTATTGATAGCACGCAATTAAAGGAATTACACATCCAATTGGATTTATAGTAAAACCCTTTCGAAACGGTCTGAATAGACTGAATATCAATTATTTTATGAAAAAAATTAATATTAATGATTTTCGTATTATATTAAACATTACATTTGCTTCATTATAAATTATTATTACTATTACAATGCGTACAGGTACAGTTAAATTTTTCAATGAGTCTAAAGGTTACGGATTCATTACAGACGAAGAAACAGGAAAAGACATTTTTGTTCACGCTTCAGGAATCAACGCGGAAGAATTACGCGAAGGTGACAGAGTTAGCTACGAAGAAGAAGAAGGAAGAAAAGGAAAAGTTGCTGCTAAAGTTGCAGTAATCTAAACAAAATATTTTTTTTGTTACGAATGCTTAGAAAACGTTTCGATTTATTTCGAAACGTTTTTTTTTGGCCAAAAGTTAAATTTTTGGTTTTTTTTAAGAAAACTAAAAATTTCTTATTTATAATCATTAAAAACTACCGAAAAAGCCCTTGAAACCAACCACTAATTTCCGTTTTAAACTTGTGTTTTATAACATTGAAACATATCTTTGTGTCTTATTTTAGCACAAAATTCATTTATTATGCAATCGGAACAACTCAATTATCTGCCTATTCTTATGCAAGCTTTACTTGCAATCGGTTTTGTAGTGGCTACCATCATCATTTCAGGGAAATTAGGACCTAAAAGAAAATCGATTATAAAAGATAAAAATTTTGAGTGCGGAGTTGAATCTGTAGGAAATGCTCGTATTCCATTCTCGGTAAAATATTTTCTTGTTGCTATTTTGTTTGTCTTATTTGACATTGAAGTAATCTTCCTTTATCCTTGGGCTATTAACTTCAAAGAACTAGGAATGGAAGGAATGTTAAAAATGGTTGTGTTCATGTCTTTACTTTTGGTTGGTTTTTTCTATATCATCAAAAAGAAGGCATTAGAATGGGAGTAAGAAAGTTTAGATTTCAGAATTTAGAATTAAGATTGATTTCAATTTAGAATTTTAGATTTGAAAAATAAATTTCTCAAAATATAATATTGATTTTTTTTAAAATATTGATTTCAATTTTCAGATTTTTAAATCTAAGATCAGAAATCTAAAATCTAAAATTAAATGAGTGATTCAAATGTAAATATGGTTGCCCCTCCAGAAGGTGTTGTAGGTGAAGGTTTTTTTGCCACAAAACTAAATGATGTAGTAGGATTGGCTCGCGCCAATTCGCTTTGGCCATTACCTTTTGCAACTTCTTGTTGTGGTATTGAATTTATGGCAACTATGGCTTCTCATTATGACTTAGCACGTTTTGGTTCAGAGCGTGTAAGTTTCTCTCCACGCCAAGCGGATATGCTAATGGTAATGGGAACAATTTCTAAAAAAATGGCTCCTATTTTACGTCAAGTTTACGAACAAATGTCAGAACCTAGATGGGTGATTGCAGTTGGAGCTTGTGCTTCTTCAGGTGGAATATTTGATACTTACTCCGTTCTTCAAGGAATTGACAAAGTGATTCCAGTTGATGTTTATGTTCCAGGCTGTCCGCCAAGACCAGAACAAATTGTTGATGGCGTAATGAAATTGCAAGAACTAGTAAAAACAGAATCGGTAAGAAGAAGAAGTTCGCCAGAGTATCAAGAATTATTAGCTTCTTATAATATCAAATAAAATGGCATTAGAAAACACAGCTATACAAGAAAAATTAGCAGCAACTTTCGCAGAAGATGTATTCAATTTCCAACAGGAAAGAGATATTTTTTCCTTTGAGATGAATGCTAACAACAATACCGCTATCATTTTATTCTTAAAAAACGATTCTGAATTACGTTTTCACTTTTTAACTGATTTATGTGGTATTCATTACCCTGAAAACCCAATTGAAAAACAATTTGCAGTAGTATATCACATGCACAATTGGTACGAAAACAAAAGAATTAGAATTAAAGCTTTTATTAATGGTTCAACACCAGAAATAAAAACAATTTCAAATATTTTCTTAACGTCCAATTGGATGGAAAGAGAAACTTACGATTTCTTCGGTGTTAATTTTATTGGTCACCCGCAGTTGAAACGTATTTTGAATATGGATGAAATGATTTCTTTTCCAATGCGTAAAGAATTCCCAATGGAAGATGGCGGACGTACTGATAAAGACGATCGTTTCTTTGGAAGAACAATAGACAATTGCTAAAAAAACAATATATAATTTTTCACATTCTATAAATGTCAGAACTATTATTACCACCAGAGCATCGCTATGCTAAAATAATAAAGGAGCAACTAAATGAAGACGGAAACGAACTTTCTATCTTGAATTTAGGACCTACTCACCCAGCTACTCACGGAATTTTCCAAAATATTCTGTTGATGGATGGAGAACGAATTTTAGATGCTGAACCAACTATTGGTTACATCCATCGTGCTTTTGAAAAAATTGCTGAAAATCGTCCTTTCTATCAAATTACACCTCTTACAGACCGTATGAACTATTGCTCCTCTCCTATTAACAATATGGGATGGTGGATGACTTTAGAAAAATTACTAAATATTGAAGTTCCTAAACGTGCGCAATATTTAAGAGTTATTGTAATGGAATTGGCTAGAATTACGGATCATTTAATTTGTAATTCTATTTTAGGAGTTGATACAGGTGCTTATACCGGTTTCCTTTATGTTTTCCAATTTAGAGAAAAAGTATACGAAATCTACGAAGAAATTTGTGGAGCCCGTTTAACTACTAATATGGGAAGAATTGGTGGTTTTGAAAGAGACTGGTCGCCAGAAGCATTTAGAAAACTAGATGTTTTCTTAGAAGAATTTCCAGTGGCTTGGAAAGAATTTGAAAACCTATTTGAAAGAAATAGAATTTTTATAGATAGAACAGTAGATGTAGGAGCAATTTCAGCTGAAAGAGCAATGGCTTACGGTTTTACTGGTCCTAATTTACGTGCTACAGGTGTAGATTATGATGTTCGTGTGGCGCAACCATACAGTTCTTACGAAGATTTTGATTTTAAAGTTCCAGTAGGAAAATCTGGTGATACTTACGATCGTTTTTGTGTTCGTAATGCCGAAGTTTGGGAAAGTTTAAGCATCATTCGTCAAGCATTGGACAAAATGCCAGAAGGAAACGAATACCATGCTGAAGTTCCTGACTATTACCTGCCTCCAAAAGAAGATGTTTACAACAATATGGAGTCTTTAATCTATCATTTCAAAATTGTAATGGGAGAAGTTCCTGTTCCAGTTGCAGAAATCTACCATCCTGTAGAAGGAGGAAATGGCGAACTAGGATTCTATTTGGTTACTGATGGAAGCAGAACACCATACAGATTGCATTTTAGAAGACCTTGTTTTATTTATTACCAAGCATATCCAGAAATGATAAAAGGCGCATTATTATCTGATGCCATTGTTATTTTATCCAGTTTAAATGTAATTGCTGGAGAATTAGACGCATAAATTATGGAACGTACACATTACAAACAAGAAATAAACATGACTGAAACATTGATGACTCGCATCAATGAATTGCTTAGTCATTATCCTGAAGACAAGAAAAAATCGGCTTTATTGCCTGTTTTGCATGAAGCACAAGATGCGCACGACAACTGGTTGAGCATTGAATTGATGGATAAGGTTGCCGAAATTCTTGGAATATTACCTATTGAAGTTTACGAAGTAGCTACTTTCTACACCATGTACAACCTAAAACCGATTGGGAAATACATGTTTGAATTTTGCCAAACCTCATGCTGCTGCCTAAGAGGAACAGAAGATTTAATGGATTATACCTGTGAAAAATTAGGGGTTGGTATTGGCGAAACTACTGCTGACGGACTTTTTGAAGTAAGAGGTGTAGAATGTTTAGGAGCTTGTGGTTATGCTCCAATGATGCAATTAGGTGATTTCTACAAAGAGCATTTGACCAAAGAAAAAATCGATCAGTTAATTGCTGATTGCCGAGATAATAAAATAATATTACACGATAAATAAGATGTCAAAAAAAATATTATTAGACAAAATCAACGTACCTGGAATCAAAACTTACGAAGTATATCGTAAAGAAGGCGGATATGCTTCTGTTGAAAAAGCAATAAAAGCCATGAGTCCAGACGAAGTAGTTGAAGAAGTAAAAAAATCAGGACTTCGTGGTCGTGGTGGAGCGGGTTTTCCAGCTGGAATGAAATGGAGTTTTATTGACAAAAAATCAGGAAAACCAAGACATTTAGTTTGCAATGCCGATGAGTCTGAGCCAGGGACATTTAAAGACCGTTATTTGATGGAATTTATTCCGCATTTATTGATTGAAGGAATGATTACTTCTAGTTTTGCTTTGGGTGCAAACCTTTCATATATCTACATTCGTGGAGAATACATGTGGGTTTTTAAAATATTAGAAAGAGCCATTGCCGAAGCGAAAGCTGCGGGTTGGTTAGGAAAAAACATATTAGGTTCAGGTTACGACTTAGAACTACACGTTCATTGTGGTGCTGGAGCTTATATCTGTGGTGAAGAAACGGCTTTGATTGAATCCTTAGAAGGAAAAAGAGGAAATCCTCGTATCAAACCACCATTTCCAGCTGTTTCTGGATTATGGGCTAATCCAACAGTGGTAAACAATGTAGAAACTATAGCATCAGTGCCATGGATTGTAAACAATTCAGGTGATGATTATGCTAAAATCGGAATTGGAAGATCTACAGGAACCAAATTAATTTCGGCTTCTGGACATGTTAAAAATCCTGGAGTTTACGAAATTGAATTAGGTTTAAGTGTAGACGAATTCATGAATTCTGACGAATATTTAGGTGGAATGAGTTCGAACAGACCTTTGAAAGCCTTAGTTCCAGGAGGTTCATCTGTGCCAATTTTACCAGCTAATTTGATTTTTAAAACAGCAAATGGTGAAGATCGTTTGATGACATACGAATCCTTAAGTGATGGTGGATTTACAACAGGTTCCATGTTAGGTTCAGGAGGATTTATCGTTTATGATGATACCGCTTGTGTTGTACGTAACACTTGGAATTTTGCTCGTTTTTACCACCATGAATCTTGTGGACAATGTACACCTTGTCGTGAAGGAACAGGATGGTTAGAAAAAGTTTTGTGGCGTATTGAAAACGGTCAAGGACGTGAAGAAGACATCGATTTGCTATGGAGTATTCAAAGTAAAATTGAAGGAAACACGATTTGTCCATTAGGTGACGCAGCTTCATGGCCAGTGGCAGCAGCTATTCGTCATTTTAGAGAAGAATTTGAATACCATGTTCGTTTTCCAGAAAGAATAAAAAACAGAAATCACTTTGTTACTGAGCCTTTTGACAAAGTAAGACATTTGGTTTCTAAAGAAATGATTTAAGATTGAAGATTAACAATTTTTGATTTCAGAAATAAAAACTCCTTTGGAGTTAAATATTTGTAGATAATGAAAGTAACAATAGACGGTCAAGAAATTGAAGTTGAAGCAGGAACAACCATCTTGCAAGCGGCACGTATGATTGGTGGGGAATCTGTTCCGCCTGCGATGTGCTATTACTCGAAACTAAAAGGAAGCGGTGGAAAATGCCGTTGTTGTTTAGTTGAAGTTGCCAAAGGTAGCGATGCCGATCCTAGACCAATGCCAAAATTAATGGCATCTTGTGTGACAGGATGTATGGATGGTATGGAAGTGAATAGTAAAAAATCAGACCGAGTACGTGAAGCACGTCAGTCGGTAACGGAGTTTTTATTAATCAATCACCCACTAGACTGCCCTATTTGCGACCAAGCAGGAGAATGTGATTTGCAAGATTTAAGTTTTGAACACGGAAAATCGAAAACACGTTTTATTGAAGAGAAAAGAACATTTGAACCAGAAGATATTGGTCCAAATATTCAATTACACATGAACCGTTGTATTTTATGCCAACGTTGTGTACAAGTTGCGGATCAATTGACTGACAATCGAGTTCACGGAGTTTTAGATCGTGGCGATCATGCTAATATTTCGACTTGTATTTCTAAAGCTATAGATAATGAATTCTCAGGAAACATGATTGATGTGTGTCCTGTAGGAGCATTAACAGATAAAACTTTCCGTTTCAAATCCAGAGTTTGGTTTAACAAACCGTACAATGCCCATAGAGAATGTACTACTCCAGGATGTTGTGGAAAAACTACAGTTTGGATGTTTGGAGACGAAATTCAGAGAGTTACTGGTAGAAAAGACATCTATCACGAAGTAGAAGAATTCATTTGTAACGAATGTCGTTTTGACCACAAAGACCCAGCGGATTGGGTAATTGAAGGACCTAGAAAATTTGACAAAGATTCTGTTATCAATCAGAATAATTATACTCAAAAATTAGATACAGTTCATATCGCTACCGAAGCGGGAATTCTAAAAGGAAGAGAGCAAGATCGTAAAAAAATCAGTATGCCAGATTTTCCATTAGACAAAAAAGAGCAAGCAGAATTTAAAAATGGTAATCTATAAAAAATGGATAGTACAATTATTATAGAAAAAAGTGTTATCATTCTCGTTGTCTTTGCCATTACAATGGTTATGGCAATGTATTCTACACTTGCAGAACGAAAAATTGCTGCTTGGTTACAAGATCGTATTGGTCCAAACAGAGCTGGAAAAGGTGGACTATTACAACCACTTGCTGATGGTTTAAAATTATTTTCAAAAGAAGAGTTTGAACCTGATACACCAAACAGATTTTTATTTTTTGTAGGGCCAGCAATTTCGATGAGTATGGCTTTAATGACAAGTGCAGTAATTCCTTGGGGCGATCATTTTCATCTTTTTGGAAGAGATATTATCTTGCAGGCAGCTGATATTGATAATGCCTTATTATACATTTTGGCGGTTCTTTCTATTGGTATTTACGGAATCATGATTGGTGGATGGGCTTCGAACAATAAATTCTCTTTGATGGGAGCAGTTCGTGCAGGTTCACAAATGGTTTCTTATGAAATTGCTATGGGATTGTCCTTGATTGCATTATTGATGATGACAGGAACGTTAAGCTTAAGAGAAATTAGTTTGCAACAATCTGGAATGAGTTGGAATGTATTTTACCAACCACTTTCATTCTTAATCTTTTTGATTTGTTCTTTTGCAGAAACCAATAGAACACCATTTGACTTAGCGGAATGTGAAAGCGAATTAATTGGTGGTTATCATACGGAATACTCCTCTATGAAAATGGGATTCTACTTATTTGCTGAATATGCAAGTATGTTTATTTCTTCTACTATTCTTGCTGTTTTATTCTTTGGAGGGTATAACTATCCAGGAATGAGCTGGGCGGTAGAAAATTGGGGTGTAAACTTAGCTAACGTAATAGGAATTGGAGTTTTATTTGCAAAAATATGTTTCTTCATCTTTTTCTATATGTGGGTAAGATGGACTATTCCAAGATTTAGATACGATCAATTGATGAATTTAGGATGGAGAATTTTAATTCCTTTGTCCATTATAAATATCATGATTACAGGAATTGTAATTTTGAGACATGAAATAATAGCATTTCTAGGATTTTAAATTAGCAAAGAGTAGCACTAGCCCTGATAGCAGTGAAAATCCTTTTTAGTTTTTTCTTTAAAAACTAAAAAGATTGAAACGAATAGCAGGAATAGCTTCAAATAAAAAATAAAAAAAGATGTCAATAGAAACCATATCCTTATCGGGAAGAAAAGTACAGGTCTCCAATAAAGAGATGACTTTTTTAGAGCGTTTATATATTGTTGCAATTGTAAAAGGATTAATTATTACAATAAAGCACTTGTTTTCCAGAAAGGTCACCATTCAGTATCCTGAACAAGTACGAACCATGAGTCCTGTTTATCGCGGTCAACACATGTTGAAACGTGACGAACAAGGGAGGGAAAACTGTACCGCTTGTGGATTATGCGCCTTGTCTTGCCCTGCCGAAGCAATCACGATGAAAGCGGCAGAACGTAAAGCAACTGAAAAGCATTTGTACCGTGAGGAAAAATATGCTGAAATCTATGAAATAAATATGTTGCGTTGTATTTTTTGTGGATTATGCGAAGAGGCTTGTCCAAAAGACGCGATTTATTTGACTACATCAAAAGTATTGGTTCCTTCTAGTTATGAAAGAGAAGATTTTATTTTTGGGAAAGATAAATTAGTGATGCCTTTAGAAATGGCTATAAAAAACGCTCAACTTAAAAATGCTAATTAAATGATACATATTCCTGATTTTGCTCACGCATCTACTGTACAAATTGTATTTTGTTTCTTAGCTTTTATAACAGTTATTACAGCTTTTTTGGCCATATTTAGTAGAAATCCAATTCATAGTGCACTTTACCTTGTAATTTGCTTTTTCACTATAGCGGGTCATTATTTATTATTGAACGCTCAGTTTTTAGCAATTGTACACATTATTGTTTACTCGGGTGCGATTATGATATTGTTCTTATTCACGATTATGTTAATGAATTTGAATAAGGAAAACGAAGTACACAAACCACGTATTACCCGATTAGGAGCAATTGTTTCCTTTTTCCTAATTTGTGTTGTTTTGATTTTGGTATTTATCAATTCGAAACCTATTGCTGGAGAATATATAACTACCGGAGAAGATTACCAATCTATAAAAGTTTTAGGGCGTGTTTTATTAAACGAATACATGGTTCCTTTTGAATTTGCTTCTATCTTGCTTTTAGTAGCAATGATTGGAGTTGTACTATTGTCTAAAAAAGAAAAAACGGAGAAATAAAATGACTAATATTTTAAATGAAATAGGCATTGAGAACTATATTTTCCTATCTGTAATACTTTTTTGTATTGGAGTATTTGGAGTTTTATACAGACGAAATGCTATCATCGTATTTATGTCGATTGAAATTATGCTAAACGCGGTAAATCTTTTATTCGTTGCTTTTTCAACCTATCATCAAGATGCACAAGGACAGGTTTTTGTGTTTTTCTCAATGGCCGTAGCTGCTGCAGAAGTAGCTGTAGGTTTAGCAATTTTAGTATCGATTTTTAGAAATTTAGGTTCGATTGATATTAATAATTTAAAAAACTTAAAAGGATAAACGATAATGAATACGAATTTAGCTTTACTCTTATTATTAGCTCCTTTTTTAGGATTTTTATTTAATATTTTCTTTGGAAAAAAGATTGGAAAATCGGCTTCAGGAATTATTGGAACATTAGCTGTTGCAGTATCTTTTGTAGCTACTCTTGTTTTTTTCTTACAAATCAACGAAACCAAAGAAGCAGTTCAAATTGAATTATTCAATTGGATTCAAATTAGTAATTTCCGTGTGAATTTTGGTTTCTTACTAGACCAATTATCAATTCTTTGGTTGCTATTTGTAACTGGAATTGGTTCATTGATTCACTTATACTCTATCAGCTACATGCATGATGATGAGAATATGCATAAGTTTTTTGCCTATTTGAATTTGTTTATCTTCTTTATGATAAGCCTTGTTACGGGTAGCAACTTATTAGTATTGTTCATTGGATGGGAAGGTGTTGGACTTTGTTCTTACTTACTTATTGGATTTTGGCACAAAAACCAAGACTTTAATGATGCTGCAAAAAAAGCATTTATTATGAACAGAATAGGAGATTTAGGATTACTGATTGGTATTTTTATCATTGGTTCTTTATTCTCTACTTTAGATTATACCACTTTAAAAACGGCGATCGCAACTTCTAGTAATTTAGATCTTACTATGATATCTGTTGCTGCTTTTGCATTGTTTATTGGAGCATGTGGAAAATCGGCTCAAATTCCATTGTACACTTGGTTACCTGATGCGATGGCTGGACCAACACCGGTTTCGGCGTTGATTCACGCTGCTACAATGGTTACTGCAGGTATCTTTATGATTACAAGATTAAATTACGTATTTGATTTGGCTCCAGATGTACAAAATATCATTGCTATTGTTGGTGCTGTAACTTCATTAGTTGCTGCGACGATAGCTTTGGTTCAAACCGACATCAAAAAAGTTTTGGCTTATTCTACAGTTTCTCAATTGGGATTAATGTTCCTAGCTTTAGGATTTGGTGCTTATGAAGTAGCCGTTTTCCACGTAATCACTCACGCTTTCTTTAAAGCTTGTTTGTTCCTAGGTTCAGGATCAGTAATTCATGCTTTGCACGGAGAACAAGACATGCGCAAAATGGGAGGTTTGAAAAAAGTAATGGGGATCACTTTTATTACTTTCTTACTTTCTTCATTAGCTATTTCTGGAATCCCACCTTTTTCAGGCTTTTTCTCGAAAGATGAAATCTTAATGACTGCCTTTCATAACAACATAGCACTTTGGGTTATTGCTTCTCTTGCTTCGTTAATGACTGCTTTCTATATGTTCCGTTTGTTGTATTTGACTTTCTTCAAAGAATTTAGAGGAACAGAAAAACAAAAAAGTCATTTACACGAAAGTCCAGCATTAATTACTTTCCCTCTTATTGTATTAGCAATTTTAGCCACTATTGGTGGATTGATTAGTTTGCCAACAGATAGCTGGTTAAATGGTTATTTAGCTCCATTATTTTCCAAAGAAGTACATGAAGTACATCATTTTGGAACAACTGAATATGCATTAATGTGTGTTGCGGTACTTGGCGGAATCATTGGAATTACAATTGCGTTTGTAAAATACATCAAACAAAATCAAGTTCCTGCTGAAGATGCTGAAATTACAGGATTTTCAAAAGTATTGTACAACAAATATTATGTAGATGAAATCTATGATGTCATCTTTGTAAATTCAATAAACGGCTTGTCTAGATTCTTTAGAGATTATGTAGAAACTACGTTATCTGCTGCAGTATTTGGCTTAGGAAAAGTAACCAACGAAATAAGTTACCAAGGAAAGAAATTACAAACAGGAAGTATTGGTTTTTACTTGTTTGTATTTGTCCTAGGACTTTGCGCCATAGTAACCTATTTATTTTTAGCACAATAATTTTATATCATGAACGTATCACTACTATTAATTATACTTCTTGTTGGCGCATTTGCCACTTACTTTGCTGGCGATAAACTAGCTTCCAAAGTGGCATTATTATTCAGCTTAGTTGCTTTAGGTGTTTCAATTGCCTTATTGAATAGCTATAATGCAGGAGAAAATATTAGTTTCTTTAAATTTTGGGTTAACAAACCTGCTATTTCTTATTCGCTGACAGCAGATGGACTGTCATTGATTATGTTGTTATTGACTTCGGCATTAACTCCTTTGATTATCTATTCTTCTTTTGGAACCGAATTTAAGAACGCAAAATCGTTATATGCTTTGATTTTGTTTATGTCATTTGCTATGACAGGAACTTTCTTAGCTTCTGATGGACTTTTATATTATATTTTCTGGGAATTATCATTGATTCCAATTTACTTCATTGCTTTAATTTGGGGTAATGGCGATACTGAAGAACGCAAAAAAGCAGTGGTTAAATTTTTCATTTATACACTTGCTGGATCTTTATTCATGCTAATTGCTTTTGTGTATTTGTACCAAAAAGCAGGAAGCTTCTTGATTAAGGATTTGTATAATGTAGAGTTAAGCCGAATGGAGCAATTCTGGATTTTCTGGGCATTTTTCTTAGCGTATGCTATTAAAATTCCAATTATTCCTTTCCATACTTGGCAAGCAAAAGTGTACCAAAAAGCTCCTGCTGTTGGAACTATGCTTTTATCAGGTATTATGCTTAAAATGGGATTGTATAGTGTTATCCGTTGGCAAATTCCAATAACTCCTATTGCATCTAAAACCTATTTACCAATATTAATTGGTTTAGGAATTGCTGGAGTAATCTACGGTTCGATTGTAGCTTTAAGACAAAAAGATTTGAAAAAATTATTGGCTTATTCTTCATTGGCTCACGTGGGACTAATTGCTGCCGGATGTTATACTTTAAACATTGACGGATTGCGTGGCGCTGTTTTACAAATGATTTCGCATGGTTTTGTTGTAGTGGGATTATTCTTTGCAGCAGAAATCATTTACAGAAGATTTGACACCAGAGTAATTGCCGAAATGGGAGGAATTCGTTCTCAGGCACCAAAATTTGCTTCCTTGTTTATGATTTTGGTTTTAGCTTCTGTAGCATTGCCTACTACTTTTAACTTTGTGGGAGAATTTACGGTTTTGTATAGTTTGTATCAAATTAATGTATGGTTTGCAGTATTAGGCGGAACAACAATTATATTAGGAGCTTATTATATGTTAAAAATGTACCAACATGTTATGCTTGGAGAAACCAATACAAAAGTATTTGCTGATGTAACTTTCCATGAAGGATTTGTTTTTGTAATTATCATTGCAGTTATTTTCATATTTGGTATGTATCCAAAACCAATCAATGAATTAATTACTCCTGCTTTGGATCAGATTTTAAGAACATTGAATAAAATTCAATAATAAAGACCGACTATTTTTAATATCAGGTTTCAATCCTGAGTCACAATATAAAATATGAATACATTAATAGCTATAATAGGATTAGGTATTTTATGCCTTTTATTTGAAATTTTTGATGCTAGAAAAGCCATCATTCCAATAGTCGTTATTGGATTACTAGCGGTATTAGGATTAGACATCAATGAATACAATGCTTCTCCAAATTTTTACTACAATAACATGATAGTTGTAAGTAAATTTTCTTCAGCATTCTCAGGATTATTCATCATTCTTACTATTTTCTTAGTAAGTTTAGGTCATAAATTTTATGAAAATCATCAAACTAAAATCTCCGATTTTATTGCTATAAAAATATTTTTATTAGCGGGAGCTGTAGCTATGGTTTCTTTTGGAAATTTAGCCATGTTCTTTTTAGGAATTGAAGTATTATCTATTGCCCTTTACGTCTTGGCGTCAAGCAATAGATTGAGCATTAAAAGCAACGAAGCTGGTTTGAAATATTTCTTAATGGGTTCGTTTGCATCAGGAATTCTCCTTTTTGGTATCTGTTTAATTTACGGTGCTATGGGAACTTTTGATATCACTGAAATTAGCGAATTATCTCGTTCTGCTGAGTTGCCAATTTGGTTTCCAATAGGAATTGTATTGATTTTTATTGGAATGCTTTTTAAAATTGCAGCTGTACCTTTCCATTTCTGGGCACCGGATGTTTACGAAGGTTCTCCTGCTTTGACAACAGCCTTGATGAGTACTTTGGCAAAAGTAGTAGCCATTGCAACATTATACAAATTAGTTACAACCATGAATGCTGATATTTCTCCTGCATTCCAATTGGTAATTGTAATTGTATCTATTGCCTCAATGACTGTTGGTAATATTATGGCTTTACGCCAAATCAACGTAAAACGTATGTTGGCATTCTCAGGTATTTCACATGCTGGTTTTATGTTGATGACTCTACTAAGTACTACAAAATCGTCTGGAACTTTATTATATTATACTTCAGCTTATGCTTTAGCAGGAATCGCTGCTTTTACAGTGATCTTATATGTTTGTAAAACAAAAGAAAATGAAGACGTAACTAATTTTCACGGTTTAGGAAAAAACAATCCTTTAATGGCAGCTATTTTAACGGCTTCCTTATTGTCTATGGCTGGAATTCCAATCTTTGGAGGTTTCTTTGCTAAATTGTTTTTATTTACTCAAACTATCCAAGCTGGATTTATTGCTTTAGTAATTATAGCAGTGATCAACTCTATTATAAGTGTGGGTTACTATTTCAAATTAATTTTAGCGATGTACACCAAAGAACCAAATGAAGCCAAAATTCCTACTCCAACAATATACTATGCTATTGCCGTTATTTCAATAGTTTTGAATATTGCATTAGGATTGTTTCCATCATTTGTTTTGGATTTATTATAATCGAAAATTCAACAAAATATACAAACCATCAAGATTCGTTTTGATGGTTTTTTTATTATCTAAAAATCCAGGAAGATAAAAACAGGAGGACAAAAAAATCACATACTTTTTAAACAATTATCTTTCTAGAAAATTAACCCTTTATTTTTAGCAGCTTTTACCAATTCGTAATCTTCTCTTCCAACTACGTTAAGCAACTCTTTAAGGTTAGTTTTGCGTGATTCAATCGCATTTAAAGATATTGGAACAAACTGTGGTATATCTTCAATATTTGTTCCTTTAGAAAGATGAAACAATATTTGCTTATCAAATAAATCAATTTCGATTGAATTATCATGAGAGCCTAGCATTTCTAGAATTGACTTACTATAATACACTTGATCATTAATTACTTTATTAAAAGCATTTAACAATTCATCAAAAGTTAAATCATTTTTTATAACTAATCCTCTTGGGTTTACATTATTAATTAAAGTTTTTAATTTTAAAAACTCTGTAAACATGGTTAGCATAATAATTTTACAATTAGGCATGTATTGCAAAATTAACTTAGCTAAATCTTCGCCGGAATAAAGTCCTTTTTCTTCATAAGCTGGCATACTAATATCTAAAAATGCAATATCAAAAGTAACTTCAGGATTTGTAATAACATGATAAGCTGACTCACAATCTTTTGCTTCTGAAATCATAAAATCATAATCATCCGGATTATACCTTGCAATAGCATTTTTATAACCTTGAATAATAAAAGGATGGTCATCAACAATTAATATATTTTTTTTTAGCCTATTTTCAGCTGTTTCAATTGTCATTTGCTATATGGTATTTATGTTATTCTATTGGAATACTAACCGTAATTATTGTTCCTTCTCCAACTTTTGATTTCACATCAAAATCTCCTTTACATTCTTTAGCTCGCGAAATCATATTTTGCAAACCAATTCCTTTCTTTTTAAGATTGGTATTAAAACCAGTACCATCATCACAAATTGTCAAAACAATACTATTCTCTTGCTTTTTTAAATCAACCTTAATCGTAGTTGCATTGGCATACTTATTAATATTCTGCAAAGACTCTTGAATAATTCGATACAAGTTAATCTTAACAGAATTGACAGCTAAATCCCATTTAATATTGAAATCTATACTAGAATACAATTTAGATTGAAATGTCTTTCTTTGTTCTTCAAAAAGATTATCAACAATTGCAACGAAGTTATTAATTAATTCTGATTTTTCCCTATTCAAATCATGTGAAATTTCACGAATATCTTGTTCAATATTTTTTAACTCTGATAAATAATCATGTCGTTGACTAATAGCTAAATCATCATTAAAGCGATTTAACCCTTCTAAATTCATACGAACGCCAAACATCCTACCTAAAACACCATCATGCAATTCTTGAGCTACACGCTTTTTCTCCTGGACTCTATTTGCTTCAATTGTATTTTGTTGGGATATCATCAAGTTATAAATATCCTCATTCGCTTTTTGCTGTTGTTGTTTATACAACAATTCTCGATTTTTAGCCTGTTGAGATTTTATAACATAAAAGAAAAGTCCTAGAATAATTAAACCACTAAAAAAATAAAGTAATTTTCGATTCTTGGTTTCTAAATCTGAATTCTGATCTTTTATCTGATCTGTTTCATATTGAATTCGAGAGAATTTTTCTCCCATTTTACGTTCTTCTTTTTGTAGCTCTTCATTGATTCGAATGTATTCTTTCGTATAATTAGCCGCATTTTTAGAATCAATAGTAGCGATATGTTTTAGTGCAACCAAAATATCATGTCGCTCATTAGTTTCTCTAACAAGATTTAGCGCCTGATTAGCAAAACGTAATGAAGTAACTTTATCATTTTTAGAGGCAAAATACTCTGATAAATGAATTAAATTAACAAATCTTCCAGAAGACAATTTCAAACCTTTACTTATTTCCATCGACTGATAAAACAAATCAGGCAAACCATCTTTCTCACTGAGTTTAAATTTACAATATCCTAAATTATCCAATAGCATTGCATATACACTAGCATCTTGATTATCTATAATTTGTTGCTCAATACCTTTCTCAAAATAAGATTTAGCAACTTTATAATCCTTTAAATTCATATAAACCAAGCCCAAATTCAAATAGGAAATCGCCATGGTTTGACTTTTCCCTATAATCTCTATGGCATCAATAACTTTCAATGCTTTTTCATGATATGAAATAGCATTTTCATACTCACCCATACCATTATACACTAAGCCTAATGTGTTATAGGCATCATAATAAATTGCGTTAACAACTTTATTTTTATCATTTTTAAGAAGCCGTAATACTTTAAAAACTTCCTTTTCACTGCCTATGAAATCTCCTACACGAAATAACAAATTAGCCTTATTAATAAGTATTTTAACAAGTTGGTATTTATTATTATTAAGTTTAACATATAGCTTTTCAGCTTTATAGTAATATAAGAAGGACGAATCGGAGACAGATTTAATCCTGTAATAATCTCCTAAATAACCATAAGCTTTTGATATATTACTAGTATCTCCTACTTTTTCGGAGTTATCCAAAACTAAATTTACTGTTTTAAAATATTCTTTAAAGGAATTAAGATTATAGTATCGATTAGCAATTTTAAAAAGATTTGCTCTATTTAAAGAATCATTATCTTGATTATGTACTATTTCACTAGCTTTATTAATATATTCTAATCTTTTTTCTTTTGTAAGATTAAAATCATTGGCCAGGGAAAAATAGACCGTAAGGCTATCATTCGATATATCAAGAGACAATTTATTAATTGTTTTCTTTTGGTTACATCCCAAAAAAACAAATAATAAAACAAAAAAAGTACTTTTCAAATGAATAGCTTTCAATAACAATTTTTCAAATTTTATCAAAAATACTAATTTATTATTAGTAGCATAAAAAAAGGCTGTCAAATTTGACAGCCTTTACTTTTAAAATATTTTTTAAACTAAAGTGAATTAATCATCAGTTTTGATTTCTCTTGTTCCTCCAATGTTTACAGAATAATCATCAGTTTTAATTTCTCTTGTTCCTCCGATGTTTACAGAATAATCATCAGTTTTAATTTCTCTTGTTCCTCCGATGTTTACAGA
>WSSedL1CaDRAFT_10000849_pt1 | contig 19994 bp, 20 predicted proteins | sample WetSurSL1Cattail_FD_9464 | JGI IMG/M metagenome (IMG submission 9464)
AAACTCGCCGACGATCCGCCGATCCTCGCTGCCATGTCGCTTGAGAGCAGTTTCGCCACCCAAGCCAAGCTCATCAAGGGCGGCTTCAACGATACCATCGAAAAGTATGCTTCCAGCGCCGATGTGCCGGTGCAACGGATCGCCGACTACGACGCGCTCGGGCTGGTGAAGGAATTGCTGCGTCTGCCCGCGCCGGCACAGCAGGCGTGTCTGGAAGAAGCGGTCACCAATGTCGAGCAGCGTATGGTCCATGTCGGCCCGCTGGCCAAGGCGTGGGCCGTTGGCGACGTCAAGGGCATCAAGGCGCACTATACCCCGCACGCCTTCTGGCAATGCGCCAACGCGACCGTAAGTTTCGCCAAGCTCTATGATCGCGCCGTGGCCGATTACCTGAAGGCGATCCACGAGGCGTTGGCGAAGCCCGGCAAGACAGTACTTGTCACCGATGTCGGCCATTTGCTGCGCAACACCGGCGTGGTCGAAAAGCTGCATGCCGAAGGCCTGACCATCGAAGGCCCGGCGGAATAAGGAGCGGCGGTCCCATAAAAAAGGGCGCTCCGTAGGGAGCGCCCAGTTTCTCTGGAGGAGTTAGTACCCGAAGGATTAGCCGTGGACCGTTTCGCCGTGGAGGTTGATGTCGAGACCCTCGACTTCCACTTCCGGCGAGACGCGCAGTCCGATCACGAGGTCGATCAGCTTGAGGATGATGAAGGTGACAATGCCCGAATAGAGGAACACCGCACCGATATCCTCGGCCTGCAGAACGAGCTGGTGGACGTTGCCATCATAGAGCCAGCCCTTGCCAAGCGAGTTGATCGCACTCGAAGCGAATACGCCGGTCAGGATGGCACCGAGCGCACCGCCGACGCCGTGGACGCCCCAGGCATCGAGCGCATCGTCGTAACCGATCCATTTCTTCACCCACACCGACGAGGTGTAGCAGACCACGCCAACGGCGAGGCCGATGAAGAACGCACCGGTCGGATCGACGAAGCCCGACGCCGGGGTGATGGCGACCAAGCCGGCGACCGCGCCCGAAATCAGGCCGAGGACGGACGGCTTCTTGGCGATCAGCCATTCGACGAACGACCAGGTCAAGGCCGCCGTGGCGGTCGCGATTTGTGTTGCGGCGGCAGCCATGCCGGCGTTGACGTTGGAGGTCACGGCGGAACCGGCGTTGAAGCCGAACCAGCCGACCCACAACAGCGAGGCGCCGATCACCGACAGCACCAAATTATGCGGTGCCATGTTTTCGGTGCCGAGACCTTTGCGCTTGCCGAGCACGAGGCAGGAGACCAAGGCCGCCGTACCAGCGTTCAGATGCACGACCGAACCACCGGCATAGTCGAGGGCGCCTGCGGTACCGAGCCAGCCGCCGCCCCAAACCCAGTGGGCAACCGGGCAATAGACGAAGATCAGCCACAGACCCATGAACCACAGGAAGGCCGAATACTTCATGCGGTCTGCCAGGGCACCGGCGATCAGCGCCGGGGTGATGATGGCGAACGTCATCTGGAAGAACATGTAGACCGACTCAGGAATCGTGCCGGCCAGCGCGCTTTGCGCGTTGACGCCCATCGGCTTCAGGAACAGATAGCCGAAACCACCGATCAACGGATTGAGGTTGGGGTCGGGGTTGCTCGTGAAGGCGATCGAATAGCCGATGACGTACCAAAGAACCGTGATCAGGCAGGTGGCGCCGAAGCTTTGTGCCATCGTGGCCAAGACGTTCTTGCGGCGCACCATGCCGCCATAGAACAGGGCCAGGCCCGGAATGGTCATCAACAGAACCAGCACGCTGGAGGTAAGCATCCAGGCGGTGTCGCCGGTGTCGATCTTCGGTCCCGCGGCGAACGCGGCGCCCGACATGGCAACAAGGGCTGCCATTCCCGCAAGCGCACCATGCGCCAGCTTCTTCATGTTCGATCCTTTCATACTCGTATTCCCCTTTATCGATCCCGTGAGCGTTTTGAAGAATAGTGGAAATTGGATTTCCGTTCAAAAACGCATCAGCCAAGAATTGAGACGTGAGCCTTACAAGGCGTCGCCGTCGGTTTCGCCGGTGCGGATGCGCACCACTTGCTCGAGCGGCGTGACAAAAATCTTGCCGTCGCCAATCTGTCCGGTCTTGGCTTTGCTGGTAATGGCGTCGAGCACCGCGGCGGCCATTTCGGCCTTCACGGCAACTTCGATTTTCAGCTTGGGCAGGAAGCTCACGGCGTATTCCGCGCCGCGATAGATTTCCGTGTGCCCCTTCTGTCGCCCGTACCCCTTCACTTCGGTGACGGTCATGCCCTGAACGCCAAGGGCCGAGAGCGACTCGCGCACCTCGTCCAATTTGAAGGGCTTGATGATCGCCATGATAAGTTTCATCGCTGCTTCCCGCTTGTTTGGCCTCTGCCTCCTTGTCATCAAGAAATGTGCCGACTCCTTGCGCAGCGCCATACCATTGTTTTTGCTTGTGTTTTCATGAAACGACAGGAAGTTGCCGTGATCAACTGGCCCCCACATGCCTAATAATTAGACTGAGTAAATTACATGCCTACAATTTAGGCATTGACGGTTGCCCGTGGGCATGAGAAGCGGGGGTATGAACCCGGATGTGATCATCGGTGGCGGCGGCTTCGTCGGCCTGAGTTTGGCCCTGGCGCTGGCCCGCAAGGGTCTTGCGGTCACCGTGGCCGATCCGGTCACCCCTGCCGTTGCGGCCGACGCCAAATTCGACGGCCGGGTTTCCGCCTTGTCTTACGCCGCCTTACGGATGTTCCGGGCGCTTCAGGTGTGGCCGGAACTGGCCGCTGAGGCCCAGCCGATCGAGCAGATTCTGGTCACCGATGCGGCCCTCGGAAAATCGCCGTCGCCGTTCTCGCTGCACTTCGATGGCCAGGAGATCGGCGGGCCGCTGGGGGCAATTGCTGAAAATCGCGCCATCCGCCGGGCGCTGTACGGTGCCGTCGCCCGCCAGCCTCGTATCCGCTTGATCGCCCCCTCCGGCGTCGCGGCGCTCAAAATTGAAGGCGCGATGGCCACTGCCCAACTCACCGATGGCACGGCTCTTGACGCCCCGCTGGTGGTCGCCGCCGACGGCCGCGACTCGCGCCTGCGCGAAGACATGGGAATCGGCAGCGTCGGTTGGTCCTATGCGCAAAGCGGCATCGTCGCCACCGTCACCCACGCCCGCCCGCACAATGGTACAGCTTACGAACATTTTTTACCCGCCGGGCCGTTTGCCATTCTGCCGCTGACGGGCAACCGTTCGTCGCTGGTGTGGACCGAGAAAACCGCCGTCGCGGCGGAGATGATGCAACGCGATAACGCCGGGTTCGTCGCCGAGATCGCCCGCCGCTTCGGCGATCATCTGGGCGCCGTCACCTGCGATGGCCCGCGCTGGAGTTATCCGCTGCGCTTCCATCTGGCGCGCGATTATGTGCGGCCGCGTTTTGCGCTGGCCGGTGATGCCGCCCACGGCATTCATCCGATTGCAGGCCAAGGCCTCAATCTCGGCCTGCGCGATGCCGCCGCGCTGGCCGATGTGATCGTGGACGCCGCCGAACTGGGCCGCGATATCGGTGCACTCGATGTATTGAAGGCTTACGAACGCTGGCGCCGGTTCGACAGTTTCGCCACCGGCCTGACCATGGATGCGCTCAATCGCTTGTTCGCCAACGACATCGCCCCCTTACGCGGGCTGCGCGATCTGGGGATGGGCCTCGTCGACAAAATCGGTCCGTTGCGCCGCGCGCTGATGCGCGAAGCCGGTGGCGACACCGGCAAACTGCCGAGTCTGATGCAGGGGTGAAGGACGCCACCCGCATTTCTTCCCCGTGCGGCGCGGGGGAATTGCACAGGACACTTCATCTCTGTTTGTCATGGCCCGCGACTGCGGGCCATCCAGATTCACCCAGAAAATCCGTGCTTTTCTGGATAGCCGTTGCAAACCTTACACTCCGGCCGCGCCGTAAGCCCATTTCCTCGAAAACGGACTCCAACTCCGATCTCGCTTCTACACGAGAAAAAATTTGCACGCGGAGGCGCGGAGCGGACGTTCGTTTCGTGGAGACCCGTGCAGGATAAGCAAGAACCTCCGCGTTCTCCGCGGCTCCGCGTGAATCCAGGTTCCTAACGTCCGCTTCACCCCCGACAGCAGACCCTCCCGCCTGCCCGCTATGTCCTGGGTGCGCCAGGAGAGGGCATCGGGTGCGCAGTCAGGAACGGCAACTCGCATCGACGCCGCGGCGTCACCGCCCGGGACTTCCGAGTGTGGCCCGCTGTCTCTTGTCCCGTTCCTTGTCGGGATCTTCGACCGCCTCAACCGACTCAATGCATTCGGCGATATATTTCGGCGGCAGGCCGTACTCCCTCCCACCTGCAAGGACAAAGTCCTTGTACCAGCCATAGGGTTTGAGGCTGTCGTCGATGTGGTCAGGGGTGGCGAGATAGGTAAGGACCTTCCGCCTGCGTCCTTTGTCGTTGATGACCGTGACCATCACGTGCTCGTAGCCGCTGCCGACGCCTTCGGTTTTATCTAGTTTGGCCCGCTCGGCGGGATCGAAGCTGAACAGGACCCCGATCACGCTCTTGTCGTTGCCACTGGCGAATGCGTTGCACTTCCCGGACTCGTCTATGCTGCGCTTATGGAAGCGAAGCTCATGACCCGGCAAGGTCGCAATGCCGAGCGGCTTGCAGCTTGGCACGCGCTCGCGCAGCCGGGCGGTCGACATGTTGGACCCGTAGGCGAAATAGACGACTGGCTCCGGTGGGCCGGTCTCGACTTTCTTTGGCGGCTTGATCGGTGGATCGCCCGGCTTAATGATCGTGCGCAGCGGGACAGTCATGATGCTGTGCTCGTCGGATTCTTCGCCTTCGCGGGTGATGATGGGCTGTCTGTCCTCAAGGTCGAGGATTGGGACGGGCCTGCCGGTCCATCCGCAGTCGGCGCAGCGTGGTCGTTCCCAGAGTACGCCGGGTGCAGCGGTATTTTGGCCCTGTTCGGGTTCGAGATGTGGCGAACCGCAGTTCGGGCATTCCTCAGGAACACGGCGCAACTCTCGAAGGATCAATGAGGTCGCCATGCCGGTGGCGTGCTGGACCAATGAGTGCGCCATGTCGGCATCAATCCAGGTGGCCGATTTTGAGTGCGTTAGCCAGTTGGAAAACGTCCATGCGGACTCAAGCGTACCCTTGAGAACGCCACGACGCTCCTTATTGGCGTCGCTCGGCAGAAGATCATTGCAGATGATCTCCACCCATGCACGAAAGTTTGCACGCTGCGGCGGTGCGTCGGTCCACGCAGCCGCGTCCTAAGCGACGCCAATCAGCTCGAGTAGCACCTCACGACAACGGACGCCGACGGCCTGATAGTCCGCGAGGTTCTGCGCCTGTGTCACTGCGGTGCCGGCTTCTTCCATCTTCTGAAAGACGGGACCGAACGGGAGGATGCGTAGATCATCTTCTTGTTGTTGGTCCGTTCGCGGGATGCGGAGGATCAGGCCAATGTGGAAGGTTAGAGCGAGGTCCATATTTGGAAACTGCTCCTGAGAATAGAGGTTTGTGCCACCCGTAATGACCCACCAGCGATCTTTGTTGGTGTGGATGTCCCATACGTCGTGGTGGGTGTTCAGGACGATCTCCGAATAAACCTTCTGCATGAAGGTAACTTCGAGGTCGGGCGCCTGCCATTCAAAGTATTCCCGGACTTCCTCGATTTCCTCTTCCGTAGCTTTCAACATGATCGTCTCACCACGATGGGCTTGTCGCGCCGCGCCGCGCCGCAAAGGGTTTGCGAAAGCCTCACCACTCCGACGTCAAGTTGTAGACCCTAAATAGGTACGTGGCGAAGGGCGAGCTTTGGCGCAAGCTTCCCATTGCTCGAATGGTCCGGTGTCGGCCCGCATCTCACCATTGAAAGATGGTCGCAGAGACGAGTCCGGGGTCGAAGGGAAAAAAATTCCAGCCCGTCCGCGTCCCACAACTTCATCCTTCGGAAATCTGCTTCCTGCGTCCTTGAATTTTGCGGTCTCGCTTCCCACATCTGTTAGGTCCTCTGTCATTCGATGGTGCATGGAAGAAGCATTTGCACTCGCAGAGTCTCACCTCCCGTCGCTTGTGATCGCAGCGATGCGCAGCCCTGTGCGTCGTTCCCGCGCGGCGCGCGGCGAAATCGATGGTGAACGCCGGTGCGCCAACGCCAAGAGGGGGGGAGGGGCCCTCCCTCCTCCCCGCCGATTCACGCAAAACAATTATCTTGCTGAACCAGCCAAGCCCGGCTTGCCCGGCGACTTGTCGGCCGTAGCCTTGGCGAAGGCTGAAGCCAAAGCGAAGCCGGGTTTGGCGGAACGACGCGCTCTCAAGGCCAAGGTGAAGGCGCATATCACCCGCATGAAGGCTGCCATTGCCGCCGCCGAGGCACTCATCGCGGCGCGCCAAGCCGCGCGCCCGCGCCGCCGCATCACGCGCTTCATTTATGAAGTGGACGGCGCCGTACGCCGCGTGCGGGTCATGGTGTGGATCAAGAAAACAAAACCAACTGGCAGTTTGGCGGTTTGCCGCGACCCTAACTCAACCGCCCATCGTGCTTGCGTGCCGCCAGTGCCGCCGGCAGGTCGTGATAGAAACCGCGGGCGATATCGCCGATTTTTGCCGCCCGCACCTGTTCGGCCTCGTCACGGGTCGCATACCAGATGCCTTCGAAGGCGAAGCGGATCACCAGCGTACCGGTGCGCGGATCGGCCTCTTTCACTTCGGCGATGTCTTCCACCTGTTCCTCAGCCACTTCCAGGGTATGGCGGAAATGGGCGCGGGCGTCGCGGCGGTCTTGCCATTGGCTGACGATGCGGTCGCGGTTGTCGGCGTCGAAGCGCTGGAACGCCGCAATGATGCGCGGCCCCAGCCAGTAAAGCGCGAGTCCGGCGAGCGCGATCACAAGGACGGTGGTGAGGTTCCAGAACATGCTGTGGAAATATAGGCGATGCGGCGCATTTCAAGAAGCCCTGAGACGGTTCGGGCAAAGCCGTCACTTTGGGGGAACAGGGCGTCCGGCGGGGCGGAACCCGGACGGCATCAGGCACCCGGTTTGATGAGGGCGCGCAGTCTGTCATCTGCAGTGGCAGCGGGTACGGTGATTTCCGCTACCGCAAAAGCGTCAGGCCTTCACCAGCCCCCGGTTGATCAGGCATTCGGCGATCTGCACCGCGTTCAGCGCCGCCCCTTTGCGCAGATTGTCCGCCACCACCCACAGCGACAGACCGTGTTCGACGGTGGGGTCTTTGCGGATGCGGCTAATATAGGTGGCATCCTCGCCGGCGGCTTCGACCGGGGTGATGTAACCGCCGTCTTCGTGTTTGTCGATCACCAGGCATCCCGGCGCTTCGCGTAGGATCGCACGGGCCCGCGCCGCCGTGATCGGCTTGGCGAATTCGAGATTGACGGATTCGGAATGGCCGATGAACACCGGCACGCGCACGCAGGTGGCGGTCACCTGGATATCGGGGTCGAGGATTTTCTGCACCTCGACCATCATCTTCCATTCCTCCCTGGTGTAGCCGGAATCGAGGAACTCATCGATGTGCGGGATGACGTTGAAGGCGATCTGCTTGGTAAAGTGCACGACCTCGATCGGATCGGCGACGAACACCGAACGGGTCTGGCGGAACAACTCGTCCATGGCGTCTTTGCCGGCGCCCGACACCGATTGATAGGTCGACACCACGCAGCGCGTAATGGTGGCTTCGTCGTGCAAAGGCTTCATCGCCACCACAAGCTGGGCGGTAGAACAGTTCGGATTGGCGACGATACCCTTCTTGATGCCGGCATCGAGCACGGCCGCGTTCACCTCGGGCACGATCAGTGGCACCTCGCGATCCATACGCCAGGCCGACGAGTTGTCGATCACGATCGCGCCTTGCTTGGCAATCTTGGGCGCCCATTCCTTGGCGATCACCCCGCCCGAGCTCATCAGCACGATATCGGTGCCCTTGAAGTCGTAATGGTCGAGACCATGCACCTTGAGGATGCCGTCGCCGAACGACACCTCGACCCCGATCGAGCGGCTCGAGGCCAGGGCGACCACCTCGCTGGCGGGGAACTGGCGCTCCTTGAGAACGCTCAGCATCTCGCGCCCGACATTTCCGGTGGCGCCGACAACAGCGACTTTAAGGGGCATGGAATCTTGTCCTTTGGCGGTTTTGCAGACGCTTACAAGAGGTGGGGCCGTGAAGATAGGCTCCTCTTGGCCATGAAGCACCCCGGTGATACGCCATTGCCTGGATGGGACAAGCCTGCGCGCTTGCGTCAGTCCCCCGAAGGCTGTGACTTTCTCGGAGGCTGCGACCTGGAGGAATGGCCAGTCCGCGGTATGGAATGCTAGGCTTGCGGTGGCTTCGATGGAAAAAGCAAAGAGGTTTCCATGAAAATCCGTGTTCTGGGCGTGGTGGGCGTGTGTGCGCTTGCGCTGTGTGTGGCGGCGGGCGCGGCACCAAAAAAGGCGCGTGCCGTGGTAGGCAAGTGCGCCAGTCCGGCAGAAATGTCGGCGCAATACACGACGGCGATCCAGCAGGAGCTGATGGATGCGGCGCTGACCTGCGGCGAGACGGCGAGGGTCAATTACAACGCCTTCCAGACCCGTTTCGGGCCGGAACTGCGCGTTTCCGATCAGCTTATGCTGAGGATGTTTACCCGCGTGATGGGCGCCAAGATCGGTGACAAGGCCTACAACCTGTTCAAAACCGAACTGGCCGCCAAGGCCGAGCTTCGGCGCACCCACGACCACGAGGAGTTCTGCCAGGGTGCCACGCTGCTGGCCGGCGCGGCGCTGGGGCCATCCGCTCTCAGGCTGGGCGATTTCGTCGCCGATGTGCCGCCTGCGATGCTCGCCGGCGGGGTGTCGAGTTGTGTGCTTCCGGCCGACGCGATTGGTCCGGTGATTGTGCCCAAACCCAATCCGCTACGCTTGGCGGCAGTGCCGTCCCCGGCAACGGCACCGCACCCGTAAGCGTAAGAGATTTTTGAAGAGGCGCCGGGCCGTCGTCGTGTCCGGCGCCTTTTCTTTGCCCGAAACAGCATACGAAAAGGGCGGATCTTGCGATCCGCCCTGTCGTTATTCACTTCTACTTGGAAGCGATTACTTACCGAGGTCGATCACGGCACGACGATTCTGCGGCTCACGCACGCCCGGACCCGTCGGGACCAGGAGGTCGTGGAAGCCCTTGCCTTCAATCGCGATGCCGGTGCCGTCGACGCCCTGGCGGACCATTTCGTCCTTCACGGCTGCAGCGCGCTCAACCGACAGTTTCATATTGTACTTGTCGGAGCCGACCGTGTCGGTGTGGCCGACGACCTGTACCTTCACAAAGCCATTGGTCTTGGCCGTCTTGACCGCTTCGGTCACGACCGCTTGCGCAGCTTCCGTCAGGTTCGCCTTGTTGAAGTCGAAGAAGACGATGAACGTCTTCACCGGCGGCGGAGGCGGCGGGGGCGGCGGCGGAGGCGGAGGCGGCGGAGGAGGCGGAGGAGGCGGCGGTGCCGCCTGATCGAAGAACCAGCGCAGCGTGACCATGTAGTTGTGCGAGTCGATCCGGTCGATGCCGCCGAAATTGTCGATCTTCGGGCTTTCGACCGCAATATAGCGATAGTCAAACTGGAGATCGACGTTATCGGTGAGCCGGTAGGTCAGACCCGCGATGGCCTGCCAAGTGAATCCGTCACCAGATTCGCTGTAGCCACTCGGGAAGTGGGCCTTCAGGAACGAATAGCCGAGACCACCGCCGAGCGTGAAGTACCACTTCTCGCTAAGCGGAACGTCGTACAGCAAATTGCCCATCAGGCTGTACTGGCGAAGGCCACCGTCTGTCAGCGTCCCACACAGGTTGGTGCCGCTGCAATCCTGGTCAAAGTCAGCATCGGTGTAGCCGAATTCGCCTTCAAGGCGCCAATGGCTCGCCCAGGAATAGCCTAGCGTAGCAATTCCACGAAACGCCGGATTGAAGCTGGCCGTCGCATTCGTTGTACCGAGGACAGCGACGTTTCCAATGCTCACATCTTGCTGCAAATTTAGACCGGCGCCGAGCCCGACATACCAGCCAGTGTCGACGGCGAGTGCCGAACCGGTTAATGCAAAAAAAGCGGCGCCTGCAAGCGCCAGATGACGAAACCTCATAGGGTCCCCCTTCTCTTGGCCGAAGTTAACAATAACCGCGCGAAACGTCTTTCGTGGGAGCCGTCAACCTGCAAGAGAGAATGCACCATTTTCCCTGGCTGTTTCCAGTCTCTAGCCGCGGATAAGCCGAGAATTCTGGCAAAGAGTACCAACGGTGTTACTATTCTGCCGCAGGGCAAACAGCCGGAGCGGCGCGAATCTACACTAGCCAGTTGATCCAGATTCTAACCTAAGTTGATGATGGAACGCCCATTTTGCAGGTCGCCCCGACCCGGACCGGGGCCCAGCGGGGCGTGGAAGCCGTAATTCTGTGATTGAGACGCAACAATCGGAAAGGAACGCTAGACCGACAGGTTTCCGGCCGTCAAGAGGAACGCGTAGCGCCCCGGCAACAGCCGCAGGTCCGCGCCGGGTTCGTGCTCGAGCCGTTCGAGTAATTCGGTTCTCGGGGCGACGTGAAACAGGTGCAGCCAGCCGAGCATCGCGTGACGCGCCACTGCGCCGAGCCCGGTGAGATCGCCGAAGTCGACGATATGGATGTGCCCGCCGCTGGCCAGATTCCGCGAGGCGGCATTGATCGCTGCTTTCCAGTCCGGGATCATCGACAGACTATAAGAGAACACGCAGGCCGCGAACGGTGCGGTTTCGGCGAACATCGCCGGCGTCAAATTCTCGGCATAGCCGTGCGCCAGCGTGATGCGGTCTTGAAGCCCTGCCCGTGCTACGTTTTCCGCCGCACTTTTCAGCATCTCGTGGCTAGCATCGAGTCCGAACAGCCGCGCCTCGGGATAGGCTTTGGCAATTTTCACCAGATTGCGGGCGGTGCCGCAGCCGATTTCGACCAGCCGGTCGCCGGGCTTCAGATCCAGTTCGCGGATCAGCCGGTCGCGCCCGAACAGATAGTACTTGCGGGTGATGTCGTAGATAAAGCGCTGATGCCGGTAGATCCGGTCCATCAGGTCGCTGTGATTTTCAACTTCTGCGGACATAGACGTGGAATCCGCCGTAGATGGAGGAGCGGTCTTGAGCGTGGAACGCTCTGCTCTCTTCTTCGAGATAGTGCCACGGGTCGAGCAGGCCGGGACGCAGCTTCTTGGGCAGCGGGCTCTCGGCACCAGCGGTTCGGAAGATGACACGGGCGTCCTTGGTATCGGCGGTGCGATCGATCTCGGCCCACAGCGATGAGCATTGCGCCGGGTTCATCCAGTCCTGACTGTCGAGCAGCACGAAGCGGTGCAGCGATTGCGCATCCTGCTTGTTCAGGAAGTCGGTCAGCATGGCGTGATGGACTTCGACCTTGCCCGTGCGTGTCTTGATTTTCTCGTAGACGTCGGCGCGCAAGTAGGCCGGCACCGCTTCGCGATTGGCGGTGTCGTAGCCACGTCCGAACGCCTGCCAGGCGAAATAGTTCTCATGAATCGGAAAATCGCAGGCCAGCCGTTCGACCCGTTCGCGCAAGATGGTCATCACGTTGCCATGGGGGCCGACCAGTTCGTCGTATTGGGCCGGCGGAATGCCGAGGGCGTAGAGCGACACCGGGCTCTTCGACAACAGGCGGATGGATTTGTTGTTGAACAGCGGCGCGATCAGGCGGTCGAAGGCGGCACGCTGCTCGGCCGGCGTCTTGGCGTCGAGCATGCCATCGAGCCGCTTGCCGTGCAGTTTGGCGACCACATGCAGGATGCCGATGAAGCGTCCGAGCAGACCATAGCGGTACAGGTTGCGCGCGAACATGTTGATCCGCCGGCTGCCGAACGGATTACGCTTTTCCCAGTGGCGGCGCGTTTCGGGATCGAGCTTGTCGGCGAGATAAGTGTCGTAGGCGGTTCGGTTGGCCTTGTCGTTGGCCTCGCCGAAAAAGCGGAAGAAGTCTTCATAGCTCGGCAGGTTGGCGAGGGCGCATAGTTTCAGACGCGTCAGTGCAACGTGATTGGGATTGAGGTCAACCGCGATGATGCGGCCGGGGTCGGCGGCCAGGTAGTTGAGGACGTTGCAGCCGCCCGAGGCGATGGTGAGCAGACGGTGGTGGGGCTTTAGGTCAAGCGCGGCCAGATCGACGTCCGGGTCTTCCCAGATCTGGTTATAAACAAAGCCCTGAAACATAAGTGTAAACAGGCGCTCCAAAGCGCCTCTTTTGGTATTTGCGGGCCGCTGATGAGCGGCGCGTTCGAGCAATTCGTTGGCCATGTTCTTCTTCGAATTCAGCCCCGGGCCCAGTTCCGGCCGGTTACCTATATGGAAGAGGCCGCCCTAGCAAATGCAATCGACGGCGCGCTTGCGCCCGGTTCCGCCACGCGTTTAGCTTTCCGCCATGACCGCACCTATCCAGGAAGTTCTCGATCTGCTCAACCTCGAGAAGATCGAGGAGAACATTTTTCGCGGGATCAGTCCCAAGGACAGGATCCAACGCGTCTTCGGCGGCCAAGTCCTGGGTCAGGCCTTAATGGCGGCGAATCGCACGGTCGAAGGCAGGCTGTGTCATTCGCTGCACGCCTATTTCCTCAGGGCCGGCGATCCCAAGGTTCCGATTCTTTATGAGGTTGACCGCTCGCGTGACGGTGCCAGCTTTACATCGCGGCGGGTGGTGGCGATCCAGCATGGCCGGCCTATCTTTACGCTGGAAGCATCGTTTCAGAAGGACGAGCCGGGTTACGAGCACGCCTTTGAGCGTCCCGATGTGCCCGCGCCGGAAGACCTGCCAAGCGATACCGAGTTGCGCGCCACGATCACGGCCCGCGTTCCGCCCGATCTTACCGCCTTGGCGTTCCGGCCGCGCCCGATCGAGACGAGGCCGATCGACCCGCGTCCCTATTTCAACCCGGACAAGCGGCCGCCGCACGAAATGGCTTGGATCCGCGCTTCGGGGCCGTTGCCGGACGACCCGGCGCTGCACCGCTGCGTGGCGGCGTTTGCCTCCGACATGTCGATCATCGGCACCGCGATGCTGCCGCACGGCATCGGTTGGTACGACGACACTGTGCAGCTTGCCAGTCTCGACCACGCGATGTGGTTTCATCGCCCGTTCCGCATCGACGAGTGGTTGTTGTTCGTGCAGGACTCCCCGTCGGCCTCGGGCGCACGCGGCTTCAATCGCGGCCTCTTGTTCGCCCGCGGCGGGGCGCTGGTGGCGTCTGTCACGCAGGAGGGTTTGATGCGGCCGACGCGTCCGAAGGGTTAGACGGTCAGGAGCCTGATCAGGAATTAACTGTGCGTGACTTTTACACTGCGCCGCGGCTTGGAATAGAAGCTATCTGTCAGGTCGACGGTGCCGAGGAAATAGGAAATCGCCGGCGTGAAGGAATAGGTGACCTCCGCGTAAATCACACTGGAGCTGGCCGGAAGAATGCCGGTGGGAATGCTCGCCGGCGGGCTCGTGCGCGTCGAGGTGTTCTGGGCATCGCTCCAGCCGACGGTGACTGTGCCGTTCGAGTCGGCGACGAGGCTGGTCACCACGATCTTGGCATTGGACGCAGCATAAGGGTAAAGGATCGCGTTGGCGGCGTTGAAGATGTTGGTGGTATCGGCCGTCGAAACCGCGGTCGATTGCGCCACCAAGTCGGCAACGGTCGAAGATACCCGCGCCACGCGCGATTTGCAGTCGAGCGCGCTCGACAGTTCCACCGCACCGAAGAACATGAGCGCCATCACCGGTGCGATCAGCGCAAACTCGACCGCGGCGAGGCCCTTGCGATCGCATAGGTATGATATGGCGCGTTTCAGCATCCCGACACCGACGTGTCATAGGGCTCGTTGCGGAATGCCGACGCCGCGGTCAGCAGGTGATTGTTGCTGGACATATTGACCAGGAACGGCGTCAACAAGGGTGTGGCGACATTCCAAGTATAGAAGGTGCGGACCAGGACGATGCTGCATACCGTTCCTGGCGCCCAATTGTTGAGCGTGGAATCGAGGCCGCCGCTTGCCGTGAGCGGATCGGTGATGCTGGCCGAGGTGAAACTGGTGAATGTCTCAACATCGATCTGCAGGTTGGTGTCGCAGGCCAGCAGTGGGGCGATCCCGTTGCAGATCAGGGTGCGGAACTGCGCCTGGGTCATGCTGCTCGCCGCCACTTGGCCGGTGCGGATCTGGCGCGCGGCATCGTTGGTGGCGTTCTGCAGCACAAAATTGCTGAGATAGATGAGGCCCGTCTCCATGGTCGCCATCAGGAACAAGAAGAAGATCGGTGCTATGAAGGCGAATTCGATTGCGGCCGAGCCAGAGCGGGAGCGCAATGCGGAAAAGTGTGAAGCGGTTTTCCGCGAAATTGCACGACCAATTGAAGAACAGGTGTTCGTCTTGAGGCGCGCCGATTTTGCGCGAACGCGGCAGGCGGCCTGTTCCAGGCGTCGCTTCACGCGAACCCGCATCTTCATCATGAATCGCGACACCGGCTTCCCCGTCCACCTTTTGGCAGAAACACGGCATTAGACGCTCGCCGGGCGTGTGTTCGTAGTGATTTTGCTCGTGATGCTGAACCAGTGGTTAACGAGAGCGGCTGCAGCCGTTACCGAAACGGTGCGCATAAATTGGAACGATTTCTTTAGGCCCTCGGCGCCATCTTTCAACGGAGTCCAATAGGGGAATGCTGTGCTGCGGTTCTTATCCGCAAGGATGCGCCGGTTTGTGGCTGGCTGCGGAGGAAATGTCGCGATGATTTATGCGCTCGCGCTGGTGCCGCTGATGCTGGCAACCGGCGGCGCAATCGATTACGCGCGCGCGGTTGTGGTCAAAACCGCGATGGGGGCGGCGCTCGATGCGGCAGCGCTGGCGGTCGCCCAGTCCAAGAACCTCACCACGGCGCAGATGCAGACCCTGGCGCAGCAGTACTTCAACGCCAACTATCACCAAAGTTCCGACTACGGCACGCCGGTCGCGCTGACCGTCACCACATCCGGCCAGACCATCACCGTCAACACGTCCTGCGACGTGCCGACGACGGTGTTGCATGCGCTCGGCTTTACGTCCTGGCCCGTCACGGCGAGCAGCACGGTCACTTACGGCCAAACCAAGCTGTGGGTCGCGCTGGTGCTCGACAATACCGGCTCGATGAGCCAGACCGACACGACTGGTCTCAGCAAGATGACGGCGTTGAAATCGGCGTCGCACTCACTGCTCTCCATGCTGCAAAGCGCCACATCCACTGACGGCGACGTGCAAGTCGCCATCATTCCTTTCGCGCGCGATGTCTTTTTGGGGACCAGCTACGTCAGTTCAAGTTGGTTGAGCTTCACCGATTTCCAAGCTGAACCACCGAGCAAACCGGGGTCGAGTATTGGTCCCAACAGCAGTTGCCCGTGGAGCGACTCTGTCAACTACTACCATTGTCAGGCCAATTCGACGAACGGCAGCAGCCAGATAACCAAGATCCAGAGCAACGGCCTAATCTGCCCGAGCCTGAACACCTATACGCGCCACTATTACAACGGCTGCTACAATTCGGTGTACAATTCGAAAACCAAAACCTACAGCCACACCTGGACGGCCAATGCCACGAGCACTTGGACTGGTTGTGTCACTGATCGTGGCAGCAGCACGGCCCCCACCAGTTCGACAGATTACGACGTTACGGTCACAACGCCGACGGCGAGCACGGCCAATTCGATGATGGTGGCGGAGAACGGTAATCAGGCCTGCCCAGGCTCTACCGTCATGGGGCTGAGTTACGATTGGACGGCACTCAACAGTGCGATCGACTCAATGGTGGCCAACGGCTCGACCAACCAGACCATCGGTCTGGTGTGGGGCTGGCATGCCATGACGCAAGGGGTGCCGCTCAGTGCGCCGACGCTACCCGATGATACCCAACGCGTCATCATTCTCTTGAGTGACGGCTTAAACACGCAAAACCGTTGGTCGGGCAACGGCAGCAACACGAGTTCGGCCGTGGATGCGCGCATGGCCTACGCTTGCGCCAACGCCAAGGCCGCAGGCATCACGATCTACACGGTGTTTGTCGACCTTAATGGTGCGCAGGGCAGTTCGACAGTGCTGCAGTCCTGCGCCACCGACTCGAGCAAGTATTACGACCTCACCAGCTCAAGCCTGATCCAATCGGCGTTCAACGACATCGCCCAGCAGATCACCAATCTCCGCGTTACACAGTAACCGCCGCCTTCGTCCCGGCCACCGGCGGCGACCTGAAAGCGGCGTTCAGTGATATTGCGCAGCAGATCACCACTCTGTGCGTCAGGGGGGTGTGCTATTTCGAAAAGTGTGCAGCGGTTTCCGTGCAGGAAGTGCCAGACGCGCCTACTGGGCGCCGCTACTGCCTGCCTTCGACAACAGACCCTGGTATTTGCTGATCTGATCGGTTGCGGCTTCGAATGCATCCTTGGAGTCGCCCGGCTGCGGCGCGGGCTGGCAGCGGTTACCGGCGCAGGCATAGGTCATCTGCTGGCTGCCGCGCTGCAGCGTCACCGTTGAACTGCCGCCAGCCTTGCCCGCAACCACAATCTGTTGGTTGGCGACAGGGTGGCCGGCGGAATCGAGTGCCACGACATTGGTGGTGCCGAAGGCTTTGCCTTGAACGAAGGCGTGACGGTTGTCGATGATCAGCACGTCAGCGATGACCGGATTGCCGACATAGAGAACCGAGACGGGCTTGGCGAAGGAGACAACGCGCACTTCATCCAGCGGCACGCTCATCGCAGAACCGGCATAGGCCCCGCTCAGACTGAACGTTGCGGCAGCGGCACTGAAGGCGGCGAGAACGACGCGGCGCATGGCTTTGAATCCCCTGCGGTTGCTGGTTGCAGCGTAATGCACCGCGGTAAATTTCCACATAAGGATTGATACCTAGCGATTACCGCGGCAAAGGAAATTGTTTTTCTAAAGCTGTGGTAAACGCGCGGTAAAGGAACGGCGTGATCCTTGGTAAGCAGGTTCTTTACGAAATGTTGAGAGCACGACATACATTCTCCGCTTCGATCGCAACAGGAAGGTATGATGGAGGACTCGAACAAAGCGGTAGTACCTCCCGCGGTGTCATGTTCACGTCCAACCGTGATTCTCGATATTTGCGAACGCGCGTTTGTTTTTATCGTTTTTTCCCGCTTTGCCTGGCTCATGCTGTCCGGCGCAGGACGCCCCACGAATCTCCTCGACGTGTTGCTGGTGATCTCGGAGGCAATTTCGTTCGTTCTGATCCTGCTGCGCAGTCGATCGGAAACGCTATCGCGCCGTCCGACGAATTGGCTGCTCGGAATGGCCGGCGTCACCCTTCCGCTCCTGGTGCACCCGGCCACGGTTGTCCCGTTGGTGCCAGCAAACATCTGTTTTTTTGTCATGGTTTTTGGGACCTTCATCCAGCTGGCGGCGAAAGTCGTTTTGGGGCGAAGCTTCGGTGTCATTGCGGCGAACCGAGGTATTGTGACGTTGGGACCGTACCGGTTCGTTCGTCATCCCATGTATCTGGGGTACACGATTACGCACATCGGCTTTCTCTTGAGTACGCCAACCACGGTGACGGCATTGCTATACGCTACGACGTTGGCGGTGCAGGTCTTGCGTCTTCTGCGCGAGGAACAAGTCCTCATGCAGGATGAGGACTATCGTGCTTTTGCCAAGCAGGTGCGTTTCCGGCTTTTGCCAGGCGTGTTTTAGGCTGCTGCCTGCCGTCAAGTGTCTGACGCGAAATCGTAAGGAACCCCAAGTTTCGTTGGTCTGGTAAACAGATGGAAAAAATTAAGTAAGGCACACTCGGCCAGACGCCACTTTTCGTATCATTGTGGCACAAACCTTCGAAATCCGGCAGGAACAATTTAGGGTCTCATTAAACCTCCACGCCTAAGCTTTGTTGGTCCTGGCAGTCAACCGTCGCAAACGGGGACGCCGCGGATCCTAGGGTGTCCACAAGCGGAGGTCTATATGAACAACATTTTTTCGCGTTTTGTGCGCGATGAGTCCGGTGCAACGGCGATCGAATACGGTCTGATTGCTGCGTTGATTGCGGTCGTGATCATCACCGCGCTGACGAATATCGGCACTAGCCTGAACGCAAAATTGGGCTCGGTCGCTAGCGCTCTGTAAGTTTCGTGATCAAATCGACGATGAGTTGAGGTTAAGTGCCGCTTTCATCGGTTGAGACAACAGGCGGCCGCCGTGAGGCGGCCGTTCCTGTTTTCGGCAAGGCAGACAGATGAGCACATTTCTGGTGATGATGGTGCTGCCGCTGTTGCTCGCGCTGGCCGCCGGCTGGGATTTGGCGAGCTATACGATCCCCAACCTCCTGCCTATTGGCATCGTCGCGGCATTCCTGATTTTTGCCGCCCTTTCGGGCCTTCCCGGCGCGGCGTGGGGTGCGCATCTGGCCGCTGGAGTGGTCGCGCTGGTGGCGGGTTTTGCTTTCTTTGCGGCCGGTTGGATCGGCGGCGGCGATGCCAAATTATTTGCCGCTGCCGCGCTGTGGTTCGGTTTCGGCGATCTATTGTCCTACGCGCTGGTTGCCGCGCTTTTGGGCGGGGCACTTACCATCGTGCTGCTTGTGGCGCGCCGCGTGCCACTGCCCGCCGGGCTGATCCGCCAGGGCTGGATTGCGCGTTTGCACGATCAACGGTCCGGCATTCCTTACGGTGTTGCGCTCGCCGCCGGTGCCTTGGTGGTGCTGCCGTCAGCGCAGATTCTGCGCGCGGTAGGACTTGTATAAAGCAAAGCGTAACCACTGTTTTACGGGCGTTTTTCAGCACCTCATTAAGCAATCCCTAAAGGGTTCCGTGCTCGTATAGAGTTAAAAGGAGCCATATCATGAACACGCGGAGACTAGTTGTTCTCTTGCTGGCGGCTGGTGCTGCGGGCGTTGTCGCCCTCATGGTGCGCGGTTTCGTCGGTGGCGGCACCAAACAGGCCGAAGCCAAAGTCGCGCCGGCGCCAGTCGCGATTTTCCAAGTGCTCGTCGCGGCAGCGCGGCTTGATCCCGGCAAGCCTATCCTGCCCCAACAGGTGCGCTGGCAGGCGTGGCCGCAGAAATCCATCGATCCCAATTTCATTCGCCAGACTCCCGGTGCCACCGCCGCCGCGATCGTCGAAGGTATGGTGGTGCGCGCCCCGATGGTCGAAGGCGAGCCCGTGACCTTTGCGAAAATCGTTAAGAGCCAGGGTACCGGTTTCATGGCGGCAACGATTACGCCGGGTATGCGCGCGGTTTCGATTCCCGTTTCGGTGGCGTCCGTCGCCGGCGGTTTCATTCTTCCCAATAATCGCGTCGACATCAATCTCACGCAGGTCACGGGCGACAACCCTAAGCGCGGTATCACGCGCACCGTGCTTGTTGATGTGCGCGTGCTGGCGGTTGACCAGGTGGTCGAGAACAAGGACCAGAAGGCGGCGCCGGATGTGAAGACTGTCACACTCGAACTCACACCCGATCAGGCGCGCACGATGGCGACCGCCGAGGCGATGGGCACGCTGACGCTGTCCTTGCGTAGTCTCGGCGACGAGTTGACCGCTACCGCATCGGCCGCCACGACGGAAAATAATTCCAGCTCCGCCGCACAAACCGGCGATGACCAATCGGGATTGGTAACCGTGATCCGCTACGGCCAGATTCGAAAATCCGGCGGCGGAGGAGCACAGTAATGCGCAAGGTTCTTGTTCCCCTTATCGCCATGGCCGCGGCCTTCCTCGCGGTCCAATGTGCATTTGCGGCCCCGCCGGCCGCCGAGGAAGCCTCGGCGCGAACGATCGTGGTTTCGACGCGCAACGTGCCGCTGCCGGTTCATCAGCGCGTCACCCTCGGTCTCGGTAAGGCGGCGGTGGTCGAGATCGACACCGACGCGCGCGATGTGCTCGTCTCCAATCCGGAAATCGTCGACGCAGTGGTGCGCACGCCGCGGCGCATCTTCCT
>WSSedL1CaDRAFT_10000850_pt1 | contig 19991 bp, 20 predicted proteins | sample WetSurSL1Cattail_FD_9464 | JGI IMG/M metagenome (IMG submission 9464)
TTTTTCTCCATGTTGATTCATTATAAAAATGACTCCTGCGTTTGGCTTCAAAGCTAAACGTAGGAGTCATCAGCCAAATCGGCAATTTTGGCGAACTCCATCGCCGGAAATAATTATCAATAATATTTTACAATATACCACAAAAAAGCAGGAATTGTCCAGCATTCATTACAAAATAAAAATAGGCCTTCCATAAACGAATAGGCCTAAAAAATGGCAGGCCAATTCCAGCCTGCCATCAGAATATTTACAAATTGGGGTTCTTATCCAAATTTGCATTCAAATCAATACTAAATTAAAGCAACTTGGTATTACTTCACCATTGCTTCTTCAACTGCAACCGCCACCGCCACACTGGCGCCGACCATCGGGTTATTGCCCATGCCCAAGAAGCCCATCATCTCGACGTGTGCCGGAACGGACGAGGAACCGGCGAATTGCGCATCGGAATGCATGCGGCCCATTGTATCGGTCATGCCGTAAGAAGCCGGGCCTGCCGCCATATTGTCGGGATGCAAGGTTCTACCGGTACCGCCGCCGGAAGCAACCGAGAAATATTTCTTACCCTGTTCCACACATTCCTTTTTATAGGTTCCGGCCACCGGATGTTGAAAGCGGGTCGGATTAGTGGAGTTTCCGGTAATGGAAACATCAACGCCCTCATGATGCATGATGGCCACGCCTTCTCTGACATCATCCGCGCCATAGCACCTGACATTAGCTCGTTCCCCTTTAGAATAGGCGATCTCTCTGACAATATTTAATTTACCGCTATAATAATCAAATTTGGTTTGCACATAGGTAAAGCCGTTAACCCTGGAAATGATCTGGGCGGCATCTTTGCCGAGACCATTGAGGATTACTTTTAAAGGTTGTTTCCTGACTTTGTTGGCTGACTTGGCGATTCCGATAGCGCCTTCGGCGGCGGCAAAGGATTCATGGCCGGCTAAGAAAGCAAAACACTTAGTCTCTTCGCGGAGAAGCATAGCCGCCAAATTGCCGTGCCCCAGTCCAACTTTTCTGTCATCAGCCACGGTACCCGGAATACAGAAAGCCTGTAATCCCTCGCCGATGACTTCCGCCGCGTCGGCAGCCTTCTTACAGCCTTTTTTAATGGCGAACGCCGCGCCTATTACATATGCCCAGCCGACATTCTCGAAACAAATCGGTTGAATATTTTTGGCGATCGTATAAGGATCGATCCCTTTTTGCTCACATATTTGTTTGGCCTCTTCGATCGATGAGATCCCGTATTTGGAAAGGGCCGTATTGATTTGAGCGATTCTCCGCTCATAGCTCTCAAATAACGCCATTGTAGTTCCCTCCTTAAAATTTATTCATGTCTCGGATCAATATGTTTTTTGGCTTCATCAAAACGGCCGTATTTGCCGGTAGCTTTCTTCAACGCTTCGCCCGCCTCGGTCCCCTTTTTGATCATTTCCATCATCTTCCCGAGGTGGACAAATTCATAACCGATGATTTCATTATTTTCATCCAAAGCAATCCGGGTGACATAGCCTTCGGCCATCTCCAGATACCGAGGGCCCTTGGCCACCGTGCTGTACATGGTCCCAATCTGGCTACGTAACCCTTTGCCTAAATCCTCGAGACCGGCGCCGATGGGCAACCCTCCTTCGGAGAAAGCGGTTTGAGTCCGGCCATAGGCGATTTGCAAAAACAACTCACGCATGGCAGTATTGATTGCATCACATACCAAATCGGTATTTAAAGCTTCCAAAATCGTTTTGCCGGCCAAAATCTCCGCAGCCATCCCGGCGGAATGAGTCATGCCCGAGCAGCCGATCGTTTCAACCAGCGCCTCGTGAATGACCCCTTCTTTCACATTCAAGGTTAACTTACAAGCCCCTTGTTGAGGAGCGCACCAGCCCACACCATGGGTTAGACCGGAAATGTCTTTAATCTCCTTTGCCTGAACCCATTTTCCCTCTTCAGGAATGGGGGCCGGTCCGTGATTGGGACCTTTTGCAACGCAACACATTTTTTCCACTTCTTCTGAGTAGATCATTCTTTTACCCCTTTCTTTCATTTGTTATATAGCATGATATAATAAAACTCCTGCATAAGGCATAATATTTTATGCCTTACTTCAGGAGCCATCAGCCTTATAGGCATTCTTTGGGATCAGCATCACCATTTTTTAATCATTTTCCATATTAATATACCACAAAAGCCCAATATATGTCTAATGATATTTACTTCGATACGATTACGAAATATTAAATATTTATTAACACTCCTTTGCAGCCCAATCATATGTATTCCACCAAAGACTAAATACAGCCCAACCCCATATCACTCATAAATATCGCAACCGATGCATTTTAAATAGACCGCCGTTCAATTCATACAGTATCATCTCGGTTCCGATTATTTCAGTCTCGCGGTCTACCAAATGCCCGTTTACCCATTTTTTTAGTTCCGGTAAAATTACCTCCCGAAACTCCTTTGCTGCCTGTTCCGGATAACGGGAACCGGGGATTGGATAGAAAAATAGAGATGGTTTGAGTTGACAGTCGATCGAAACACTGACAACCACGTTCCCCTGAATCTTCGGCCTATTGTTGCAGCGGGAATTAAACTGAAAATTCTTATGCGTTCCAAATTCGATACGCAAGTCAGCAAAATCCGCAGCCCATTCTTTTATCTCCAGAATGGAACAAGCATATTCATATCCGGGAGGGAGCTTTTTAAAAACCGCTACTTTAACGCTCATGATAATCCCCTCTATACTAATTTTTTACAAAAAATCGATTTGGAGGTAATGACCTCAATCAATATATTACCATAATTAGTTTACTTTTATATAGTATGAAAAGCAACGAGGCTGCCTTATAACGAGACAGCCTCATGGATTACTTTAAAATTCCATCTTTTATTAAAATTGATGCGGATCTTTTTCAAGTGGAATTACCTCTTCCGGAGAAACCACTTTTGTTGTTACTTTATCCGGAAGTAAAATATTATCGCCCTCTAATTCGCTATTCTTACTACTAGTCCCAATCGCTTTAAAAGACTGGCTTGAAAGAACTCTTTGATGATTTCCAAAGTTCAGGTTTTCATTCTCCAGCATATTCTCCATTCCATTTACAATTTGGGACAGTTCTCGGACGATTTTTTTCATGCCCTCGGATTGAGCATTCAATTCCTCAGATGCTGACGCACTTTCTTCCGCACTGGCGGCATTTTGTTGAGTTACGTTCTCCATTTGGCTCATCGCCTTATTCACCTGTTCAACCCCTTGGGCTTGTTCCTCAGTGGCGGCCGAGATTTCATTCATCAATTCATGAACCTTTTTAGCCTTAATTGTGATTTCATTTAAGGCTGCACGAACCCTTTCGGCAACAGAAACCCCTTTACCGGACAATTCAATATTGGTTTCAATAATTGCTGTCGTATCTTTGGCGGCTTGGGCGCTACGCTGTGCCAAATTTCTGACTTCTTCCGCCACAACGGCAAATCCCATCCCGGCTTCCCCGGCTCTTGCCGCTTCAATTGCCGCATTTAAAGCGAGAATATTAGTCTGAAAGGCAATGTCATCAATAACTTTAATGATTTTAGCGATTTGGTCGCTGGATTTTTTAATCTCCTGGATTGAATTCATCATCTCATCCATTTCGTTACTGCCCTTATCCGCGGAATCGTTGGTCTGCTCCGATAGCTGAGCCGCCTGTTTGGTATTAACAACGTTCTGGTGTAACATTGATGAAGTTTCCTGAAGGGTAGATGATGTTTCTTCAATCGATGTCGCCTGCTCCGCACTACCGGATGATAATTGTTGAGCCGCCACCGACAATTGGACAGAAGCGGACGCAACTTGATTTGAACTCTCTGTCAGTCCAACAACAATTTTATTAACAGGCTTGGTAATACTTCGGGTAATCAATACTGCGCCAATAACTCCCAGAATGAGGCAGATAGCCACCAATATCACTAATAGACTAATAGAATTATAATATGTACGAATGGCCGACTGATTCGCCGCCATACTATCCGTTTCAACCAAATTGGCAAGTCTTTCCTGTTCCTCCATTGACTTCTGAAGCAGAGGATCAGCTTGATTCGCCAGAACGGAGGCCGCCTCAGACATTTTTTTGGCTATAATCAACTTGGCTACCTGATCATTAATCGGAATATTGATGGCGCGGGTATTAACATAACTTTCAAATTCCCGCTTTTCAGCTTGGGATAAAGCAGCCTTGTTCATAAATTCAATCGCCTTTCCCGATTGAATCCGAACCGCTTTAATCTCTTCATGAATTCGTTGTAAAGCTTCCGGATCGTTGCTAAATACAATATTACCTCGGGTATCATTGGAAATAATCAAGGCTACCTGCTTGATCAAATTGACCATTTTCAATTTTTGAGTGTTATCCATAATCACTCTCATTTTGGAATTTACCAGCCACATATTATAAAGCGCAACACCTGTAATTGCAAAAACAATTACAAATATCAGACTATATCCTAATCCAATCCGGTGGCCAAGTTTCATTTTTCCCATCATAAATATTCCTCCAAATTAGGTTCCTGTTTGGCAGGGACTTCATCGAAAATAGGAGCATCGTCTCTATTCACGACTTTTTCAATGTCAATCATCAGGATCACTCGATCGTCTATTTTCCCAAGGCCCCTTAAAAGGTCGCCTTCGATTTCGGCGCCGGCGCATGGCGCTTCGATATCGTTTGATTGAATATTCCGGACTTCAGCGACTGCGTCGACGACCATTCCCGCCAAATATCGATTTTCATTCATTCCAACCTCAGCCACAATGATGCAAGTCCGGTCCGTATAATTTTCCCCCGCCATTCCGAGTCTCAGACGCAAATCCATAATAGGAACGATTCTACCCCGTAAATTTATAACACCCTTAATGTAGTCCTTACTTTTGGGGACTGAAGTGAGTCCTTGCATTCCGATAATCTCTTTCACCCCATCAATCGGAATACCGTAAACCTCTTTTCCTAAATAAAAAGTCAGGTATTTGCTTCCTTTAGTTACCATCCAATCGTCTCCCCGGTATTTTTAATTAAGAACCGCAAATTGTTCAATTTACCAAACGGATAAGAACAAAAAATAAATCAAATATTACGGAGAAGGCGCGGTTACCCCGCCTTCTCCGTAGTCGATAGCACTTGAGCCCAAATAGGACTCCATGAATTTTTATCGGCCGGGCTGGCTGATTTCTTCTGCTTTTACCCCCCAAAATTTGGCGGTAAAAAGTATGATTGCCGCAATAAACCACCCAAGGGCATACATCGGTTGCGCTCCCCAGACAAATCTCGCTGAATGCAATAATCCGAGCCAAGAAAATGCCGCAGCCACCAAGCACCAAATGGAAGCCTTGTTAAAATTGCGATCAATTAATTCCGTTATCATGGCTGAAACAACTAACACCAGAAACAAAAACCCATTTCCCAGGCCTTGAATCGACGACCAGTAAATCGTTTTGTTTAAGGCGGCATACACTTGAGGATTGGCAGCCGACAATTTTAATGAAGTTAAAGCGGAACTCACCGTTGAAGAAACAGCGGCGCCGGTCGGAATAACAAAACCCAAAAGCACAGCAGTTAAATATTTTTTATCGACCTGATTGATAGTTACCCGTCCCACCCCGATAGCCACATAAGCGATCATGGCTGCAAGAATCGGCCATGGAAATAGTCCGGTTACAAACAGTGTCAACCCGCTACAAACGATTGCCAATAAAATAAGGGGTGTCCAAAATTGGAAGCCAATCCGGGCTCCCATTGCTTTGTAAGGAGGATGAAGCGCATATATCGTTGGGGTGACGACACTGCCGGCCAGACCACATAATAAAGTTCCTGCCGCATCGCAAAAAAGGATACTCCGGGTATCATAGTTATCCCCTACGGCGTTTCCACCTTCAACAGCCGATATGTCTTGAAGAATTTGATAGATAGCGATCGGTAATATCACCGACATGTAAGGAATCACGCCGATAATGGCTTTAATCGGCGATAGTGAAAAAACCAATGGAAGTGTAGGCGCTATTCCATGAAAATCAACATGGACATATCGAATGATAAAGCCCAGCCCCAAAGGGATCAGCCAGGCAACTAAGAAAGGCGGGATCTTCCATTTGGTAAATGGAATATTTGCCAATACTCCGGCACACACTATTACTAATGCAATGATTCCTAACAGTGGATTATCAAAAATCCTTTGAAGCAACACCAACGCCAAATAACTATACATGGCAGCACCAAAAACAGTCATGATAGCCGGCTTGGGAATAACTTTGCGGATAAGTCCCACAAATGGGGCAGCCATTAATTTGAACAGACCGGTCCAGATAACCGCTGCTGCGCCAAAAGACCAAGCGAGTATTGGATTATGCGTTTTTACATAAACCGGCAAAATAATCAAGAGGGTATAGGCCAAAATTGCCGGAACATTGTTGCCATAAACATGGGCTGTTACATTATCCCTTTTCTCACGTTGACTAAGCTTCATTGCGAGTATCACTAAGCCCAATGATCCGATAAGATAACCTAAAACATAACCCGGAAGCAAATGAGAAACACTAAAGCCTGCAGACATGCCTGCGGATTTCAGCAAAGCAATCGGAATGACTAATTGAGCCAAATTAAGTCCCACTTGGGCAATTGTTGCATTAATATCTCCACCTGTCAATGAATACCATTTATTTTTCATTTCATTCATCTGACGGTACCCTCCTATTGAATTAATGCATTGCAGTTTTTAATGCTAATGTTAAATTTTAAAAGACTCCAAGGTCTCCGGGGCAAATAATTCTTCCGGTTTGAGCAGATGTTTCGACAATCCCTGTTCATACGAATAACGCAGGAAGGTATTCAAAACATCCTTATTTTTGTCAAACCCGTAAGGCCAGTAGTCATCTCCCATAATCTTCCGCGTTTCATCAACATAATTGATGGTCCATGGGAGCATGCATTTAAGCGCGGCGGTTTCATAGAGGTCTTTGTAAGTTTCCTGCTGGGATGCAACTAATGCCTTATACATGGATTGCGCAACCCAAGGATACTGTTTATAAATATCACGGCGGATTACAACCGTATGCATAATCGGGAATATATGCGTTTTTTTATAATATTCTTGTTCAACTTGGGGATAATTTTCGAATAACCTTTTCACATGGGTACCGCTTTTATAGGTGGATGGCATCCGGGCGGTATACAATGCATCGATTTCGCCCTCCTCAAGCATTCTGGATAGGGTTTGAGTCGGGCCGATGGGTTGCAAGCTAATTTCCGGAGGTAAATCCAATTTTAGCTTCTCAGGCCTGTTGGGTTCTTCTTCTCCGCCGGTGAAGTATTTTACACTTGTCACAGGTACATTATATTCATCTTGTAAAATACCACGGATCCATACGGGTGCGGTCATCTGGTATTCCGGTGTGCCAACACGTTTCCCAATGAGATCTTTTGGGGATTTTATCCCACTGGAAGAATTGATGTAAATGCACGAATGGCGGAAAAACCTGGAGGGGAATATTGGGATAGCAATAAAGGGCCGTTCTTCTTTAAACAAAGTTACTACATACGAGGACAACGACATTTCTGCCATATCAAATTCTTTATGCCGCAACATTCTGAAAAAAGTCTCTTCCACCGGAAAATTAAGATAGGTCAAATCAACCCCATCCGGCTGAATTCTCCCTTCCATTAACGCCCTTGTGCGATCATAATTCCAACAAGCCATAGTCAAACGGATTCTAGACATAATAAAGCCTCCTTGTAAATTCATGAATCAAATCTGTCTTTTAAGGCATATGGAATTGTACAATCAAAAACTAGTTTCAAAAACTTCGTCAGCACCAATAATAAAATATGCTCTGATCAATGATTCATGGCATTATTTTATTCCCCCCCCTTAAATTCATAATTTAAAACATTCATTTCAATATTGCCATAATATTATTATGAATTGTATACTAACTATATGGTCAAGTGATTTTAAGAAATCTTTTCTATTTAAAAATAAATTATTGATAGTATAATAATTATATGTATTGGATTTGGTATAAAAACATTATTTATAATGAGTCTATTTTTCAATAGCTCTTTTTAATTAGAAAATTAAAGATTGAAAGCGAAAGAGGGGGGAGCAACAACTAGCTATCTGAAACTCTAGGTTAACCGGCGAGGTAAGTTGATAGGCTAAACAGCATACCTGAGCGTTCTTTATAATCAACCAAAAAAATAATGATTAAAAATAACCAGAAAAAGAGGACCGAATAGTGAAAAAATATCTAACAATTGGTGAAATGGCCAAAATACATTGTATTTCTCGGCAAACGCTAATTTATTATGATAAAATCGGACTTTTTAAGCCCATTTATACCGATGAAAATAGTTATCGATATTATAGCCTGAATCAAATTCCATCTTTACGAGAAATTTGTTTCCTAAAATCCCTTGGTATCAATTTAAAAAATATAAAAAATCAAATCCAAAACCGGAACCTTTCTAATGCAATATCCTTGTTTAGACGCCAAGAAAAAAATGTAAATCAAAAAATCGAAAAGTTAATCCAAATGCGTAATGCCATTTATAATCGATTGCAAATCTATGCCGATGCAATTAGCCCAAAAGATAATTTATATAAACCCATAATAAAAAAAATCCCTGAAAGAAAAGTGGCATTTCAATCTTTTCAAAATAAGATTAGTCGTGAAGAGTTGCATCTTACAACGATGAAATTGTTAAATGAAAACAAATCGTTAATTGCGGGCAATTTTGGAACCATTATTAGGGAAAGTCAACTGGATAAAAAGAATTTATTTGAAGGTGCGGGAATATACATAACTTTCCCCGCTTCCGACGTTGAAATAACAAACGCTTTCATATTGCCGGAGGGTGAATACGCTTGTATGTATAAATATGCAATGCCTTATGAGACTACGTATTTGGAAGGCCTAATAAAGTGGGTCAAAACTAATAATTATCGGATTTGTGGAAATGTCGTGGATTCATGCCTGTTAGATACTACTTTTTACAAAGACGATAAAAGTGTTGATTTTTGTGAACTTCAAATTCCCGTTAAAAAAGAGCAATCATAAAACAAATACTCGCCAAAAGATAGCTACGCTAACTGTTCTTTAATATATTGATATCGTATATATCCAATCGTCAGAAGACCAAGGGGATATATTATCCACCAGTTGAACCCAGCCAAAAGAAAACCGCAAGATATTGAAGCCAAGCCGGCAATCACCCACCGACGGCCTCGCATCTCCGTTTTCCAATAGGCAAAGATACTGAAAACATACAATACCAACCAATTCTGAGTCACCAATAAGACTAGCCGTACTACTGGGATCTTCAGAAAATAGGTTATCATAGTAACCAGGATATACACCCCTAATGAAGAGATCATGGCGTTTAACGGGAGATTGTCTTTAGCCAAGCGCCCTAAATAACCTGGCAAAATACCGCTTCTCCCGGATGAAAAATATAATCGGCTAGCCCCGAAGATCCAAGCGTTAGCATTTGCCGGAATCACCAGTACCATGACCAATAACTGAATCATTCCAAACGGTGAATTGCCTACCAATGCAGCCAAACCTGCCGTCCCTTTGACAGATACCCCAGAAACTTCAGCACCTAAACTGGTGATCGTCAATCCAAAATATAAGATAATTACTGCTAGAAAACTAAACCAATAAACCCTTGGAATGTTTTTCTCAGGCCGTTTAAACTCTTCCAGACTAAAAGAGAGGTTCTCCCAGCCCATGAAAGCCCAAAACAGCAGGGTGGCAATCCTCCACAAATCATAAAAATTAACCCCGCTTCCCGAAAATAAGGTCTGCCCGAAAACCTGCAATCCTTTATCAAAAAATGAAAAATTCGCAAAAATGATGATCATCATCATAACAACAAGTGCAATAAGCGAAGAAGTATTGATTAAGTTAACCACCCGCACGCCCAGTAAATTGATGGCAGTGGCCAATAATAATATGCCTATCGCTACTAAGCAAATTGAATGCTCAGGCAGCCCGAACAGTTTCTGGACATAGGCCCCGCCAATCCAAGCGATAGCCGGAATACCAACCGTAAAAGTACCGCACAATACCATTGAAACAGCATAACCACCCCAGGGACCCACTGCCGCCTCAGCATATTTTGAGAGACCTGCCGCAGAAGTAAACCGTAGTCCCAATCGTGAGAAAATATAGATTAATGGGATTACCGCCAGAGTGATCAGCAACCATCCGCCTGCCACGCTATGTACACTACCGATTTCCAGAGTCATTCCCGGCAAACCAAGCAGGCCCGAGCCGATAACAATAGATACCGCCAGGGCGATCCCTTTCCATAAAGTAATTGTTTTTTTAAGTTCAGTCATAGAATTAATTCTACTCGTTTCTCTGTTATTGAAGTTGCTCCCAATCTCCGTATTCCATATAGACCATGGTCTTATTTTTTACTTCTATTCCGCAAAGCTTTTCTACGACATGCAAAGATAAGTCAATCCCCGCTGAAATCCCGGACGAGGTCATTACTTTGCCGTTATCGACAAATCTCTGATCCCGGTTGATAATCGTTTTGGGGGCAATCTCCTGTAAATGGGAAATCACTTCGTGATGGGTGATCGATTCTCGGTTGTCGAGCAGACCCATTTTCCCCAATAATCGTGCCCCGGAGCATACTGAGAAAGTAATTTTCGATGTTTCATAATTCTGCCAAAGCCATTTCAAAACTTCCGGCTGAGTCATTTCTACTTTAGTACCTACTCCTCCGGGGACGATTAGAATGTCGACGGGAGGATGGTTTTCGAAACTATACTCCGGTATAACCTGTAGTCCATTGACCGCTTTTATTGCATTGCCATTCCGGGTAATTGTAAAAGCCTTAAATAACTGGTAATCATTGAGTTCGGCTGTGACTGAAAATACTTCATAAGGTCCTGCAAAATCCAACAATTCAACATCATCAAACAAGAAAATACCGACATTTAGCATAGTAAACCCTCCTATCGTTTACTTAATTCCCGAAGCGATAAAAATACTAATTTCGGCCTTTTCTTTGCCGCAGCAGGAATCGGCACAACAGTTCTCCCCCATGCAATCGACAGTTACATTTTTCAACCCGGCCTCAGTCAACCAACGCTTGATATCCGCCCGCTTAAAACCCTTCCAACGGTCATGCTGCTCGATAACTAGAAAATCAAAATCATGCTCGTCCAGGTCGGTTATAATTAATTTGCCATTGGGTTTTAAAATCCGGGTCATCTCTTGAATCGCCAAAATTGGAAATTCGACATGATGAAGATACATATTTGCAAAAGTGTAATCAACGGCTTTATCAGTGATAGACAGTGCCGTGGATTGACCGGTTCGATAAACAATAAGATTGGAGTCTATAAATTTAGCCTTCATTTGTTCCAGCATCGCTGCTGATCGATCAACCGCGATAACTTTCAGCCCTTTTGCAATCAAGCCCTCCGTAATAAATCCGGTACCCGCCCCAATGTCGGCAGCAGTCTTTCCTTCGGAAAGACCGGCAATTTGATAAGCTTTTTCTCTTACTGAGGTATCAAAGAATGATTGACGCATTTGGTCCCAATTTGAAGCTACTTGTTCAAAATACTCTGTACTTCCCATATCGAATCAATCCCTTGCTTTCTTTTATAACATTTTTAACAAAAACCCATGATCTTTTTGATGTGATTGGTATTTACAGGACTCGTCAGTGTTTCCAACAATAAAAAGGCCACATCCATCGCAGTGGCCGGATTCCAGGAAGTAATCAACAGATTTTCATTGACAATCGGCTGATTGATGACTTGGGCGCCAAACCCGGCCAAAGTTTTCTGACGCAAACCTTCATCCATATTGTAAGTTGTTGCCGGTTTTCCGGTTAACAGCCCGCTTTTGCCCAAAGCTAAAGCCGCTACACAAATCGTGGCAATCATCTTATTATGCGAATGAAACCGCCGAATTAGTTCCAAGAATACGGGATCATATGCATCTTGATAAAAACCGCACTTCTCAAATCCTCCTGGAATAGCCAATGCATCGTACTCTTCAACACTGATTTCATCAATTAAATAATCAACGACAACCTTCTGATCAAAAGAACTCTTTACTTCCCTGGTCAAACCGCATGAATACAACCTGGTTGTATGATCTCCGTCGATTAAATTCCATCCCATTACATCAATAAATGCACTGGCTTCATAGGTTTCGAAACCATTTGCCAAGAGCAGTAAGACTTTTTTCACTGCCATCACACCCCCTTTTCTTCCCTAACCGTCAACCCGCTACGAAGTCTTTATCAAAAGCAATTCGCTTGCCTGCTTCCGCTTTGTTATTCGCCGCTATCGTTCCGTATAAGCCCTGCATCATTAGATCTTTTAGGATTTCCGGATAGCGCGGATGAATTTCAACCCACTCAAAGTCTTTCGTCGAATCAGCTCTTTTCAATAAAACCCCCAACAGTTTACGGCCCTTGATCAGAACAAACATCTCATCAATATGGTCAAAAATTTGTTCCGTTCTCCAAGTTCGGCAATTCGCATGCAGGATATGCCAGATTTCTTTACTATCCTCCGCTTGCGCCCGGCGAATCACGATTGTTTGCTCATTTGTAACCAAACCATCCATCTCCTTACCGGCCTAAATTCTGAGACCAAGAAGCGCCAATCATAAAACCCATCATTCACCCGACAGTTTATAATTTTCGCTGGACCAATTTATGGATTTATTGTATCATAAAGGTAGACCTATTATTGGCGATTGTTTCGATATGATCTATCGTTTTTTCCGATAATAAATTATTCGCCCCCGGCTAGTAGGTTAAGCGAAGTAGGTGAAAAGATTGGAATTGCAACAATTAAAGACCTTTATGGCCGTTGCTGAAGTCAACAGTTTTACGAAAGCCGCTCAGTTGCTCGATTATGCGCAATCGAGTATCAGCGCTCAAGTTCGCTCACTAGAGGATGAATTGGGAATTAAACTTTTTGAAAGAATTGGGCGGGGGATTTGTCCTACCCAGGAAGGAAAACGGTTACTGATTTATGCAAAGCAGTTAATCGATTTAGCAGCAGAGGCAAAAGAGTCCCTGATGGGAGACAATTTACCGCAAGGAACGCTGACTATCGGCGCACCGGAGTCGCTCAGTATTTTCAAACTGCCCGCTTTGTTGCAAGCATACAAAGAAAGCTATCCCAAAGTAAAATTAATATTGAAGCTTGGTAAATGCTGCGATATTTATGGATGGATACGAGATAATACAGTGGATATCGGATTTATGTTAAGCCCTCCTATTTCGGCCGGTGATATAAACATGGAGAAACTTTCCCATGAAGTAATGACCTTAGTGGCTTCAAGATCCCATCCTTTGGCCAATAAGGGCACTTGCGCACCGGAAAATCTGATGGGCGAAGACCTAATTCAAATTGAAGAGCCGGACTGTTGTTACCGGTTGATTTTTGAAGCTCAGTTAAGGGAAGCGGGAATTCAGCCGGGATCAGTCTTTGAATTTGGAAGTGTTGAGACGACCAAAAAATGCGTTATGAGTGGCCTGGGTATTTCTATGTTGCCCCAAATGACAGTGGAGCAGGAAATCGCCGCCGGACAATTGGAAGATTTAGGTTGGACCGGTTCGGATTTTAATATCTATACCCAAATGATTTATCATAAAGGCAAATGGCTTTCACCCGCTTTAACTGCTTTAATCCAGCTATCAAGAGAAATCTTGATTGCCGATCTTTCTTAATAATGAATGATTAGCATTAAGATCGCTCTCCTTATTCCTTTGAAGTAAACAAACTGCCTCTCACTTTACCGATATCCATCGAATCAAAAGTTCTGTTTGGCATCCAGGGTCAAGATACTATCAAAAGTCATAGTATAATTGCGAGACGCACCATTGTTAGCCGCGTGAAAAAAACTTGGAGCAGCGCATTATGTATGATGATAAAGAAAAAATATCCGACCCCCTATTCCCCCAACCATTTCAAACCTCTTTACTCGCAACCGCCCGTAACAAATGGCGTTCGCTATCGGCTTATCTTGGCCCGGCTTTTATTGTGAGCGTGGCTTATATTGATCCCGGCAATTTTGCAACCAATATCAGCGGGGGTTCCATTTTCAATTATACTCTGCTCTGGGTTATTCTCTGGAGTAACCTGATGGCTATTTTCTGCCAGACCATCTCCGCCAAACTCGGTATTGCCACTGAACATAATCTACCGGAAATGTGCGCCAAAGTATTCTCGGTCAAAACCAATTGGTGTTTCTGGGTTGTTGCAGAACTTGCCGCCATGGCCACCAATCTCGCAGAATTTATTGGAGGAACGCTGGGTTTATATCTTTTATTTAAGATGCCTTTGATCTATGCGGCTCTGCTTACCGCCGTATTAACTTTTTTTATCGTTTCCATGGAGAAGTACGGGCAACGGCTCATCGAATACATTATCACCGCCTTGGTTGCCATCATCACTCTGGCATATTTCATCGAGCTTTTACTGGCAAAACCGGATTGGTCGCAGGTGGGTATCCATACCCTGATCCCTTCATTACCCAACGGTCAAGCGCTATTGATCGCCGTCGGTATGCTGGGCGCCACCGTTATGCCCCATGTAATATATCTTCATTCGCAACTGGTCCAATGCCGAAATGGAGATTGCAGTATTAGGAAAAAGCAGCGCCATTTAATGATGGAAAAAATTGATATTGTCATGGCCATGAATATTGCTTTTATCGTCAATGCGGCAATGGTCATTGTCTCGGGAGCGGTATTTTATCATAACGGTTTAATCGTGGAAACCATCGAACAAGCGCATCGTTCTTTGGCACCCTTGCTTGGTTCCTTATCCAGCGGCGCTTTTGGTATTGCCTTGCTGGCGTCGGGCCTCTCATCGTCGGCTGTCGGAACCATGGCCGGGCAGACGGTCATGCGGGGATTTATTCATCTAAAAATTAATATCAATTTAATCCGAATTCTGGTCATGTCCCCGGCCGTATTCATCATCTTAATCGGTATCAATCCAATGAAAGCCCTGATCATCAGCCAAGTAATCCTCAGCTTCGCGCTCCCGGTGGCAATCATCCCAATGATGATGATTACTTCAAAAAAAGAACTGATGGGCGCCTTTGTAAATAGACCCTTGACTACTTTTATGGGCTGGTTGATTGCAGGCATTATCATTACGCTGAATGTAATCTTATTAATCCTGACCTTTACCGGTAACGTAGTATAAAATCACAAAGTTAAGGGACTGTCCCAAAAGAAGATTTAGACAGCCCCCCGATAAATAAGTTATGGTTATTCCCAATTTCTATTCCCACAGTAGCCTCGTCTCCCGGGACCTTTCATCCGGTCTGACCGCTCCTGTTCTATATCATTAAGCTTTTTAAGCTGGATGGGAGTTAAAATTGCTTTCAGCTTACTCCTAAAAAGTCTACCCTTATTAATCATCTGAATCCTTATGCCATTTAGCTCTCTTGTCTTACCATCGATCGCCTTTTGATCCAGCAGATCGGCCGTCCACAAATTTCGCAATTCCAGCCGTTTGTTACGCATATCGATGCGCGAATCAAGCGTATCCTTTTCGAAGTCCTGCCGAATGGCCAACATTTTCTGCCGCTGATCAAATGTAAGACCTAATTTATGGCTTAATCTGGCGGTATACTCGCTCCTCAAACCTTCAGGCCCCAGCCTATTACCAGGTTGAGCCCAGGCACTTACCGTAAATATCCCCATCAGCAGACAGACTAAAGTTATCATCAACATTATTTTCTTCATTGTTCAATCCACCATCCTTTTTTATTGAATTAACCTAAAAATCCCAACTTTAAAAAAGTTTCCTCCTCACCTCCAACTCAACTTATGGTCTGAATTTATCGTAAACAAAAATTATGGTATCCTAATGAAGGAGCTATGGAGATTTTGTGGAGATTTCTAAGGATATCTACCCTTATTGGTCGAAAAGAGCTATACTTAACTAAAAATCAGGTAAGCGACATCCGGTGTTTTTCTTTCAACCAAACCGATAAATTAGGAAATAGGTGATCAAGGTGGCTACAATTTTGGTGATTGAAGATGAGCTAAAGATCCAGCAAATCATTAAAGCCTATTTGACCAAAGAAGGTTATGAAGTATTAACCGCATCCGACGGCGCTCAAGGATTGCAATCGTTCAAAGAAAATCAACCGGATTTAATAGTCCTGGATCTAATGTTGCCACAGGTCCCCGGCGAACAGGTTCTTACTTCGGTAAGGCAAAATTCCGAAACCCCGGTGATCATCCTTTCGGCAAAAGGAACGGAAGATGAACGGATCTTCGGTTTAAATATCGGAGCCGACGATTATTTAGTAAAACCTTTCAGCCCGAGAGAATTGGTAGCGCGAGTCAATGCTCATCTACGTCGGCTAAAGTCAAACCCCACCCCTACTATGACTTCTTTTTCCTATAATAAACAAAAACTCCGGATTGATCTGGCAAAACACCAGGTTTATCTGGAGAATAATCCAATCAATTTAACTCCTACCGAATTTAAGGTTTTAAAATTATTAAGTCAAGCCCCCGGTCAGGTTTTCAGCCGCTCCCAGCTGGTTGAGCAGGTCCAGGGTTATAATTATAACGGTTTTGATCGCACCATCGACAGCCATATTAAAAACCTACGCCAAAAAATTGAACTCAATCCGGAGGAGCCGCAGTTTATATTAACCGTCTTCGGACTTGGCTATAAATTCGGGGGTGATCCTGATTGCAATTAAGGCTGCCCATTCTCAAAAAAATAACCTTGATCATATTATCCATCTCCCTCGGTAGTATTTTAATTTCCGGTTTATTTATCAATTTTGCCTTGAATCGTCAATTCCAAAATTACGTAACGCAGTCTCAAGTAAATCGCGAGCACCAGATAGTTCAAATCCTAGCCGAAATGTATCAAGATGCCGGCAGCTGGAATAATTTAGCTGTCCGGCTAAACGGGAGTCGCCGGATCTTCTTCGGAGCCTTGCGTTGCATTACGGATTCCAATGGCCGAATTGTACTTGTTTTTCGCTTTGGCAGGATACCGCGCCGATGGAATAACCTCCATTCCTACCCAATTAAGCTCAATAACCGCCAGATAGGCACTGCCTACTTTGGGCAAACCAGAGTCCAAAACCTCTTATCCAACCAGGACCAATTATTCCGGAAGACCATTAATCACTCCATTTCTTTGTCCATACTGATTACAAGTATCGTCTCCATGCTTGTGGCCTACCTCTTTGCCAAACAGTTGGCGAAACCCATTACAGAAATGAATCAATTAGCCCGTAATATGACCGGCGGCAATCTGGAAACCAGGGTGAATAACCTGCCTCAGGATGAATTGGGGGAATTGGGCGGTAGCATCAATCAATTAGCGGAAACGCTTCAACAAGTCCAAGAACTACGAAAAAAAATGACCGCAGATGTGGCCCATGATTTAAGAACTCCTTTAGCCACAGTCCAAAGCCACCTAGAAGGGATGATTGATTCCGTAATTCCGCCTTCCCCCGAGAATTTGGAATCGTTATTAGAGGAAGTCAACCGTTTAACCGCGCTCGTTAACGATTTACAGGCTATCGCAATCGCCGATAGCGCGATTCAAAAATTTAACCAAGCACCGATTGACTTGAAATTTTTCTTACACGATATGTTCAAAAAAATAGAACCCCTTTTTGCAAAAAAAGGAGTCCGGTTAGAATTGGCGGCCCCTCTCTCCGTGCACATCTTTTCGGATCGCGATGCATTGGCGAAAATACTGGATAACCTATTGAGTAATGCTTTAAAATTCACGCCATCCGGCAAAAAAGTCCTTTTACAATTAAGGAAAAGTGATACGAACGCCATAATTCAAATCAAAGATGAAGGAATCGGAATATCCGAAAAAGACTTGCCGTTTATTTTTGAACGTTTCTACCGTACCGACCAATCGCGTAATCGGGATAGCGGCGGTTTTGGATTGGGATTGACGATTGTCAAGGAAACCGTAACGGCGCTCGGCGGAAGAATCTCGGCTACCAGCAAGCCGGGGGAGGGAAGTACTTTTACGGTATATCTTCCGATCATAAAACCAGAAGTCTAGTCTAATTTTGCATAAAATTGACTGCCTTCTTGATATTCAAACCAATCAAAATCGGCGTAATTGTTACTGGGCTCACCATTACTGCTGGCAAAGATTCCGATATAAGCGCCGACAAATCCGCCGGCTATATCAGTGCTTAGGATTCGTCCGTCTACATTTTCCGCAACTATTTCGGCAGTCTTTTCGTTAGATCCGATATAAAAAGAATAATTTTGTCTCAAGGCTACTACTTTAAGATAAATACGGTCCGCAAAAAAAGGTTTCGTCGCAATCTCCTGATTTACACCATTGACACATTGAACCAAACGACAGAGGGTCTGTTGATTCTGCATCGTATATTCAAAGCGGAAATGATAGCGATTATTTTGTAATAACACCATTCCGGCTGCTTCCGCTTGATTTTTAGGTTGAAATTCCAGCACCGTATCTGCCGTGAAATTGATATGTTGTTGACGCCGTCCGATGAAGCTCGGATTTCCTACATCAGTGATCTTTTCCGCTCTGAGCATCAACCTTAGGTAACTATTACGGTCCGTAAGGCTCCAAAACCTTTCCCGCGGAGTACGGATAAAGTTCCAAACATAGGCAAGTTCATTGCCCTCAAAATGATCACGCCGGTTCAATTTGGCAATTGGGGCCGGGGGAAGGTTAGGCCCTTTAAAACGATACTCGACCCTACCGCTTCTCGGACTTACGATAGGCCAACCGTCTTCCCAAAGTACCGGTACTAAGAATGTCTCCCGGCCTAAGTTACGATAATAACCGCCATAAGGACGCGATGCCAAGACAACCATCCACCATTCCCTATTTTGGGTCTCAATCATATCCCCATGGCCAGTATTGACAATCGGATAGGAGCGTCCCAAATTTCGGTGAGTTAAGATCGGATTAGCGGGATTTCCCTCATAAGGTCCTAAAATATTTGAACTGCGCGCAATGGTCACTGCATGATAATAATCGGTGCCGCCCTCGGCGATCATCAAATAATAAATCCCTTTTATCTTATAAATATGGGGCCCTTCCGGCCAAATAGCATCTTTTAAAGCCCCTCTCCATAAGGGGGGAAAGGACTTCCCTTTCAAGGTCAAGGTTTTAGAGTTAATTTCTTGCAGCCAAATCTCCCAGTTGCCAAAGTATTTTTCACCTTCAAGTACCGGACGAGTCCCGACATAGTAAACTCGGTCATCATCAAAAAACAAAGAAGGATCAATCCCCGGTGCTTCTTTAAGCCAGTGCGGCTCCGACCATGGTCCGGCGGGATCGGTAGCGGTAACGATAAAATTCCCGCCTTTGCTGATGTTGGTGGTTATCACATAAAAGATCCCTTGGTGATAGCGAATCGTTGGGGCAAAGATTCCCTCTGAAAAACCCACCCCATCCAAATCAAGTTGCGAAGGGCGATCCAACACATGCCCGATCTGTTCCCAATGAACCAGATCCCGACTATTAAAAATAGGTATCCCGGGAAAGTACGCAAAACTCGATGTTACGAGATAATAATCAATTCCCACCCGGCAAATGGACGGATCGGGATAAAAACCGGGTAAAATAGGGTTAGTAACAGACTGTCGATCAATATTTGGAATATCCATATTTTACCATTGCTTACCATTACCCTTTCAAGGCCCCGGCCAAAGTCCCCTTGAGAATCCAACGGTGGCCCAAGATATATAACAAAACAGTCGGCGCGACAGCAATGAGTGCAGCTGCGGCATACCTTGGCATATGGTCTACTCCATATGCATTAAGAAACTGGGCAATTCGTAACTGCATAGTAAATAGATTTTGATTGTTAATCAGGATTAAACTCAGTAGATAATCGCTCCAAGCCCCTATGAAAACGAGAAGGGTGGCCAGAACAGTCGCCGGCTTCGCGAGCGGCAACATGATTCGAAAAAAAG
>WSSedL1CaDRAFT_10000851_pt1 | contig 19960 bp, 4 predicted proteins | sample WetSurSL1Cattail_FD_9464 | JGI IMG/M metagenome (IMG submission 9464)
GGAGCCTCCATCAGCCAGCGCCAAGTCGGGCTTGCCATCCCCGTCCAGATCGCCTATGGCAACACTATAAGGGCGACTCCCCGTTACAAAATCAACTTTCGCGGCAAAAGAGCCTGTGGTAATGGAACCGGAGGTAGCCGTATTGCGCAGTACGGAGACCGTATTGGAATTACTATTAGCCACCGCCAGATCGGGCTTGCCATCCCCGTCCAGATCGCCTATAGCAACGCTATAAGGTTGATTTCCAGCTGAAAAAACGACGTACGTGTCAAAAGAGCCAGAGGTAATGGAGCCGGAGGTAGCCGTATTGCGCAGTACCGAGGCACTACTGCTACCGTAATTAGCCACCGCCAGGTCGGGCTTACCATCCCCGTTCAGATCGCCTATGGCAACACTAATAGGGTTAGTTCCCGTTGCAAAATCAACTTTCGAGGAAAAAGAGATGGAGCCGGAGGTAGAAGTATTGCGCAGCACCGAGACACTACTGCTGCCGTAATTAAGCACCGCCAGGTCGGGCTTGCCATCTCCATCCAGATCGCCTATGGCAACATTATAAGGCATAGATCCCGTTGCAAAATCAACTTTCGAGGAAAAAGAGCCTGTGGTGATGGAACCGGAGGTAGCCGTATTCCGAAATACGGAGACGGTACTGGCGACGTAACTAGTCACCGCCAGGTCGGGCTTGCCATCCCCGTCCAGATCGCCTATGGCAACACTAATAGGATAAGATCTCGTTGCAAAATCAACTTTCGAGGCAAAGTCGCCGGGCATGATAGAATTCTTGGTTGCATAGGTGGGTATAAACGGATTGGCTACCCGGTAGGAATAACCTGTAAAGCCTCCCACAGTTACAGAGATCGGTTGCCAGGTGCCCCCCCAAGGGGCCGTTACCGTTAGCTGTGTGGTGGTAGCAGCAATTACAGTCGCCTGTACCCCTCCAAAATAAACAATATTATTAGCCGCCGTGCTGCCGAAACCGATTCCAGTAATGATGACCGTGGTGCTACCCGCAGCTCCCGTAGGGCCGCTCTGCGGGCTAAATGAGAAAATCACAGGAATCGACGAAAGATTGCCCAGTACGGAGACGGTATTGCCATACGCATTAGTCACTACCAGGTCGGGCTTGCCATCCCCGTTCAGATCGCCTATGGCAACACTCATAGGCGAAGATCCCGTTGCAAAATCAACGTTGGCGGCAAAGGAACCCGTGGTGATGGAACCGGATGTAGCCGTATTCCGAAATACAGAGACCTTATTGCCATTCCAATTAGGCACCGCCAGGTCGGGCTTGCCATCCCCGTCCAGATCGCCTATGGCAACACTATAAGGCATACCTCCCGTTGCAAAATCAACTTTCGAGGTAAAAGAGCCTGTAGTGATGGAGCCGAATGTAGCCGTATTGCGCAGTACCGAGACGGTATTGTCAGACTCATTAGCCACCGCCAGATCGGGCTTGCCATCCCCGTCCAGATCGCCTATGGCAACACTATAAGGGAGACTTCCCGTTGTAAAATCAACTTTCGAGGAAAAAGAGCCGGTGGTGATGAAACCGGATGTAGAAGTATTGCGCAGTACCGAGACGGTATTGGAACTAAGATTAGCCACCGCCAGGTCCGGCTTGCCATCCCCGTCCAGATCGCCTATGGCAACACTAGAAGGTTGAGTCCCAGCTGAAAAATCGACTTTAGCAGCAAAAGAGCCTGTGGTAATGGAACCGAATGTAGCCGTATTGCCCAGTACTGAGACGGTATTGCCATACACATTAGTCACCACCAGGTCGGGCTTGCCATCCCCGTCCAGATCACCTACTGCAACACTCTTAGGGTAACTTCCTGTTGCAAAATCAACTTTCGAGGCAAAGGAGCCTGTGGTAATCGAACCGGATGTAGAAGTATTGCGCAGTACGGAGACAGTATTGTCAGACCCATTAGCCACCGCCAGGTCGGGTTTGCCATCCCCGTCCAGATCGCCTATGGCAACACTAGAAGGTTGATTTCCAGCTGAAAAATCAACTTTCGAGGCAAAAGAGCCTGTGGTAATGGAACCGGAGGTAGACGTATTCCGAAATACGGAGACGGTATTGCCAGACGTATTAGCCACCGCCAGGTCGGGCTTGCCATCACCGTCCAGATCGCCTATGGCAACACTCGCAGGGTAAGTTCCCGTTTCAAAATCAACTTTCGAGGCAAAGTCGTTGGGCGTTATAGAATTCTTGCCGGCAAAGGTGGGTATAAACGGATTGGCTACCCGGTAGGAATAACCTGTGTAGCCTCCCACAGTTACAGAGATCGGTTGCCAGGTGGCCCCCCAAGGGGCCGTTACCGTTAGCTGTGTGGTGGTAGCGGCAGTTACAGTTGCCTGTACTCCTCCAAAATAAACGATATTATTGCCCGCCGTGCGGCTGAAACCGGTTCCGGTAATGATGACCGTGGTGCTGCCCGCATCTCCCGTAGGGCCGCTCTGCGGGTTAAATGAGGTAATAACAGGGATCAACGAAAGTACGGAGACGGTATTGGAACTAAAATTAGCCACCGCCAGGTCGGGCTTGCCATCCCCGTCCAGATCGCCTATGGCAACAAATTGAGGATGAGATCCCGTTGCAAAATCAACTTTCGAGGCAAAAGAGCCTATGGTAATGGAACCGGAGGTAGCCGTATTGCGCAGTACCGAGACGGTATTGGAACTAAAATTAGCCACCGCCATGTCGGGCTTGCCATCCCCGTCCAGATCGCCTATGGCAACAGATTCAGGAGTCGCTCCCGTTGAAAAATCAACGTTCGAGGCAAAAGAGCCGGAGGTAATGGAGCCGGATGTAGCTGTATTGCGCAGTACCGAGACCGTATTGCCAGTATAATTAGCCACCGCCAGATCGGGCTTACCATCCCCGTCCAGATCACCTATGGCAACAGAAGAGGCACCACCTCCCGTTGTAAAATCAACTTTCGAGGCAAAAGAGCCTGTGGTGATGGAACCGGAGGTAGCCGTATTGCGCAGTACCGAGACCGTATTGCCATTATTATTAGCCACCGCCATGTCGGGCTTGCCATCCCCGTCCAGATCGCCTATGGCAACAGATTGAGGATAAGTTCCCGTTGCAAAATCAACGTTCGAGGCAAAAGAGCCGGAGGTAATGGAGCCGGAGGTAGACGTATTGCGCAGTATCGAGACACTACTGGAACCATAATTAACCACCACCATGTCGGGCTTGCCATCCCCGTCCAGATCGCCTATGGCAACAGATTCAGGAGTCGCTCCCGTTGCGAAATCAACTTTCGCGGCAAAAGAGCCTGTAGTAATGGAACCGGAGGTAGACGTATTCCGAAATACGGAGAGCGTACTGCTACCCGCATTAGCCACCGCCAGGTCGGGCTTGCCATCCCCGTCCAGATCGCCTATTGTAACACAAGCAGGTTGACCTCCAGTTGAAAAATTAACTTTCGAAACAAAAGAGCCTGTGGTAATGGAGCCGGATGTAGACGTATTGCGCAGTACGGAGACCATCACGCTACTCATATTAGCCACCGCCAGGTCGGGCTTGCCATCCCCGTCCAGATCGCCTATGGCAACACTATAAGGGAAATTTCCGGTTGAAAAATCAACTTTCGAGGCAAAATCGCCGGGCATGATAGAATTCTTGCCGGCAAAGGTGGGTATAAACGGATTGGCCACCCAGTAGGAATAGGCTGTTACACCTCCCACAGTTACAGAGATCGGTTGCCAGGTGGCCCCCGAAGGGGCCGTTACCGTTAGCTGTGTGGTGGTAGCGGCAGTTACAGTGGCCCGTACCCCACCAAAATAAACGATATTATAGGTCGCCGTGCTGCAGAAACCGGTTCCGGTAATGATGACCGTGGTGCTGCCCTCAGCTCCCGTAGGGCCACTCTGCGGGCTAAATGAGGTAATAACAGGAATCAACGAAAGATTGCCCAGTACCGAGACGGTATTGGAACTATAATTAGCCACCGCCAGGTCGGGCTTGCCATCCCCGTTCAGATCGCCTATGGCAACAGATTGAGGTAAAACTCCTGTTGCAAAATCAACTTTCGAAGCAAAAGAACCGGTGGTGATGGAACCGGAGGTAGCCGTATTGCGCAGTACCGAGACGGTAGAGGATGCGTTATTAGCCACCGCCATGTCGGGCTTACCATCCCCGTCAAGATCGCCTATGGCAACACTAGAAGGTCCAGCTCCGACGGCAAAATCAACTTTCGCGGCAAAAGAGCCTGTGGTGATGGATCCGGATGTAGACGTATTGCGCAGTACCGAGACAGTGGAGACACTATTGGAACTACTATTAGCCACCGCCAGCTCGGGCTTGCCATCCCCGTCCAGATCGCCTATGGCAACACATTGAGGCGAAGATCCCGTTGCAAAATCAACGTTCGAGGCAAAAGAGCCTGTGGTAATGAAACCGGAGGTAGACGTATTACGCAGTACGGAGACGGTATTGGAACTAGTATTAGCCACCGCCAGGTCGGGCTTGCCATCCCCGTCCAGATCACCTATGGCAACACTCGCAGGGCGACTTCCAGCTGCAAAATCAACTTTTGCGGCAAAAGAGCCGGAGGTAATGGAGCCGGAGGTAGCCGTATTCCGCAGGACGGAGACGGTACCGGAAGTATAATAATTAGCTACCGCCAGGTCGGGCTTGCCATCCCCATCCAGATCACCTATGGCAACAGAATTGGGATAATATCCCGTTGCAAAATCAACTTTCGAGGCAAAAGAACCTGTGGTAATGGAGCCGGAGGTAGCCGTATTGCGCAGTACAGAGACGGTATTGGAATTATAATTAGCCACCGCCATATCGGGCTTGCCATCGCCGTCCAGATCGCCTATGGCAACACTAGAAGGTTGACTCCCAGTTGCAAAATCAACTTTCGCGGCAAAAGAGCCGGAGGTAATGGAACCAGAGGCAGCCGTATTCCGAAATACGGAGACGGTATTGGAATTACTATTAGCCACCGCCAGGTCAGGCTTGCCATCCCCGTCCAGATCACCTATGGCAACAGATTCAGGTGAAGATCCCGTTGTAAAATCAACTTTCGAGGCAAAGTCGTCGGGCATGATAGAATTCTTGGTTTTAAAGGTGGGTATAAACGGATTGGCTACCAAATAGGAATAGGCTGTTGCCCCGCCCACATTTACACTTATAGGCTGCCAGGTGACTCCGGAAGGAGCTGTTACCGTTAGCTGTGTGGCGGTTGCGGCCGTTACAGTCGCCCGTACCCCTCCAAAATAGACAATATTATTTGCCGCAGTGGTACTGAAACCGGTTCCGGTTATGGTAACAGTGGTGCTACCTGCCCCCCCCGTAAGACCACTTGCAGGGCTAAATGAGGTAATAGTAGGAGCAGCCGAAATACTACAGATACTTACCAACACAGAGCTAAATGCTACTATATATTTTAATACTATCTTTGTCATAAAAATCACTTAAAACAATGTGATTAATGCGCATTAGGAGTTGAAAATAGTCCGTAGGACTTACATATCCATAGAATATACGGCTATGTATGTTTATTGTCCGTAGAGCTTGTCCCGATCTATCGGGAACATTCACATTTTACCTTGTTCATCCCCTACGGGGAATTGGTTGTATCTGTTTTCATTTTCTATTGATCTGTATTCCCTACGGGAAATGACTCATTAGAAGTAATATATACTTTTAAACTCCTGATTCGCATTAATAACAATTCTTCCGGTCTATTTACACAAGAGAGCAAGCTTTGTTTCCAATTGGGCGGGAGTAAGGTTTTTATCCAGAATTTTTCCATCTGGACCGACCAATATATTATGGGGTATGCTTTCAATTTTATATAATCGTGCCACCTCATTATCCCAATACTTAAGGTCACTTAGTTGTGTCCATGTCATTTTATTATCTGCAACAGCTTTTAACCATGTTTCTTTTTCCGAATCCAGCGAAACCCCTATAATGCTAGACTTTCGTTTTTCGTAATTCATAATACTTTGCTCTTTACTCTTTGCTCTTTGTTCTTTGTTCTTTGCTCTTTGCTCTTTGTTCTTTGCTCTTTGCTCTTTGCTCTTTGCTCTTTGCTTTGAGTAATAATTCATAATTTTATTCAACCCACTTCGGGGTTGAGGTGCTGAGGGCATCTTCAGCCCCCCGGTTACGCTTCGCTCACCGGAGGTTATGCACATTTAACTCCTTCGGAGTAAACATCATCACATTTAATTCATAGTTCATAGTTCATAATTCATAATTATCATCCCATCACCACATCACCACATCATCCCATTAAATTCATTTATTGCGGTATCTGAAAAAAAAGTATTGAAGATGGTTTATTATTTTTCAGAACAGAAACTGTATTGGAACTATAATTAGCCACCGCCAGATCGGGCCTGCCATCCCCGTCCAGATCCCCTATGGCAACACTATAAGGGGTACTTCCCGCTGCAAAATAAACTTTCGAGGCAAAAGAGCCGGAGGTAATGGAACCGGAGGTAGCCGTATTCCGGAATACGGATACCTTATTGTTAGTCAAATTAGCCACCGCCAGGTCGGGCTTGCCATCCCCGTCCAGATCGCCTATGGCAACAAATTGAGGCCAACCTCCCGTTGAAAAATCAACTTTCGAGGCAAAAGAGCCGGAGGTAATGGAACCGAATGTAGCCGTATTACGCAGTACGGAGACGGTATTGCCATACCCATTAGCCACCGCCAGGTCGGGCTTACCATCCCCGTCCAGATCGCCTATGGCAACACTAAAAGGGCCACTTCCTGTTGCAAAATCAACGTGTGCGGCAAAAGAACCGGTGGTAATGGAACCAGAGGTAGCCGTATTGCGCAGTACGGAGACGGTAGTGGACATAGAATTAGCCACCGCCAGATCCGGCTTGCCATCCCCGTCCAGATCGCCTATAGCAACGCTATAAGGTTGATTTCCAGCTGAAAAAACGACGTACGTGTCAAAAGAGCCAGAGGTAATGGAGCCGGAGGTAGCCGTATTGCGCAGTACCGAGGCACTACTGCTACCGTAATTAGCCACCGCCAGGTCGGGCTTACCATCCCCGTTCAGATCGCCTATGGCAACACTAATAGGGTTAGTTCCCGTTGCAAAATCAACTTTCGAGGAAAAAGAGATGGAGCCGGAGGTAGAAGTATTGCGCAGCACCGAGACACTACTGCTGCCGTAATTAAGCACCGCCAGGTCGGGCTTGCCATCCCCATCCAGATCGCCTATGGCAACATTATAAGGCATAGATCCCGTTGCAAAATCAACTTTCGAGGAAAAAGAGCCCGTGGTAATAGAACCGGAGGTAGCCGTATTCCGAAATACGGAGACGGTATTGGAACTATAATTAGTCACCGCCAGGTCGGGCTTGCCATCCCCGTCCAGATCGCCTATGGCAACACTATAAGGGCCACTTCCCGTTGCAAAATCAACTTTCGAGGCAAAATCACCAGCTGTTATGGAGCGCTTACTTACAAAGGTGGGTATAAACGGATTGGCTACCCGGTAGGAATAACCTGTGTAGCCTCCCACAGTTACAGAGATCGGTTGCCAGGTGCCCCCGGAAGGAGCCGTTACCGTTAGCTGTGTGGTGGTAGCGGCAGTTACAGTGGCCCGTACCCCTCCAAAATAAACGATATTATTGCCTGCTGTGCTGCCGAAACCGATTCCGGTAATGATGACCGTGGTGCTGCCCGCAGCTCCCGTAGGGCCGCTCTGCGGGCTAAATGAAGTAATAACAGGAATCGATGAAAGATTGCGCAGTACGGAGACGGTATTGTCATTCCCATTAGCCACTGCCAGGTCGGACTTGCCATCCCCGTCCAGATCGCCTATCGCAACACTATAAGGGGTACTTCCCGTTGCAAAATCAACTTTCGAGGCAAAAGAGCCTGTGGTGATGGAACCGGATGTAGCCGTATTGCGCAGTACCGAGACGGTATTGTCACTATAATTAGTCACCGCCAGATCGGGTTTGCCATCCCCGTCCAGATCGCCTATGGCAACACTATAAGGCCCACTTCCCGTTGCAAAATCAACTTTCGCGGCAAAAGAGCCGGAGGTAATGGAGCCGGAGATAGCTGTATTGCGCAGTACCGAGACGGTATTCTCACCAGAATTAGCCACCGCCAGGTCGGGCTTGCCATCCCCGTCCAGATCGCCTATGGCAACAGTCAAAGGGTAACTTCCCGTTGTAAAATCAACTTTTGAGGCAAAAGAGCCTGTAGTAATGGAACCGGAGGCAGCCGTATTGCGCAGTACCGAGACAGTATTGGAACCCTGATTACCCACCGCCAGATCGGGCTTGCCATCCCCGTCCAGATCGCCTATGGCAACAAATTGAGGCCAAGATCCCGTTGCAAAATCAACTTTCGAGGCAAAGGAGCCTGTGGTAATGGAGCCGGATGTAGAGGTATTGCGAAATACGGAGACAGTAGTGGAATTATAATTAGGCACCACCAAGTCAGGCTTGCCATCCCCGTCCAGATCGCCTATGGCAACACTCTCAGGGCCACCTCCCGTTGTAAAATCAACTTTCGAGGCAAAAGAGCCTGTGGTAATGGAACCGGATACAGCCGTATTGCGCAGTACGGAGACGGTATGGTCATCGAAATTCGCCACCGCCAGGTCGGGTTTGCCATCCCCGTCCAGATCGCCTATGGCAACACTAACAGGATCAGATCCCGTTGCAAAATCAACGTGTGCGGCAAAAGAGCCTGTAGTGATGGAGCCGGATGTAGAGGTATTCCGAAATACAGAGACCGTATTGGGACCCTCATTCGTCACCGCCAGGTCGGGCTTGCCATCCCCGTCCAGATCGCCTATCGCAACACCAAAAGGTTGATCTCCGGTTGAAAAATCAACTTTCGCGGCAAAGTCGCCGGGCATTATAGATTTTTTGGTTACAAAAGTGGGTACAAACGGATTGGCTACCCGGTAGGAATAGCCTGTTTCCCCTCCCACAGTTACAGAGATCGGTTGCCATGTGGCCCCCGAAGGAGCTGTTACCGTTAGCTGTGTGGCGGTAGCGGCAGTTACCGTTGCCTGTACCCCTCCAAAATAAACAATATTATTGGCCGCAGTGGTACTGAAACCGGTTCCGGTGATGGTAACCGTGGTGCTGCCCGCCCCCCCCGTAAAACCACTCGCAGGGCTAAATGAGGTAATAACAGGAGCCGCCGAAAGAGTACAGATGCTGACTAACACAGAGCTTAATGCTACTATATATTTTAATACTATCTTTGTCATAAAAATTACTTAAACGATCTGATTAATGCGCATCAGAAGTTGAAAATAGTCCGTAGGACTTACATATCCATAGAATAAACGGCTATGTATGTTTATTGTCCGTAGAGCTTGTCCCGATCTATCGGGAACATTCACATTTTACCTTGTTTATCCCCTACGGGGAATTGCTTGTATCTGTTTTCATTTTCTATTGATCTGTATTCCCTACGGGAAAATAACTCATTAGAAGTAATATATACTTGCCTTAAACTCCTGATTCGCATTAATAACCTGAGTTCGGGATAAGCTCTGACTCATTTCCAAACTATATAATTGAATATTACGGTGCTCTGCACTTAATGATGATAAAACAATGCTAAGCGCTACAAATATCTAGGGACTCTGTCCCTCAAAAGGTGCAGAGCACCGAACTATTTGTAGAAATTAGTCAGACATATAAATCCTGGGTGCAGCGCACCGACATATTGTATTTTGTATAGATCTGAGAAACAATACATATTATTAAGTTGATCCTATTTTCCTATTTAGTTCTTATCCCGAACTCAGGTTAATAACAATTCTTCCCATTTATTTGCACAAGAGAGCAAGCTTTGTTTCCAATTGGGCGGGAGTAAGGTTTTTATCCAGAATTTTGCCATCGGGCCCCACCAATATATTTTGGGGTATGCTCTCAATTTTATATAAACGTGCCGCCTCATTATCCCAATACTTAAGGTCACTTAGCTGTGTCCATGCCATTTTATTCTCTGCAACCGCTTTTAACCATGTATCTTTTTCCGAATCCAGTGAAATCCCTATAATGCTAAACTTTCGTTTGTTATATTGTTCGTACAACGGAACTAATTTTAATACTTCGTCTTTACATTGTTTACTCCATCCCGCCCAAAAATGAATCAGCACATAGTTACCTCTTAAAGAATGTAAGGAGAAAGGCTTACCGGTCGAGTCGTTCTGTGTAAAATCCAGTGCTTCCGTACCCACAGGGTTTACCTTATTCTCGTTTACTTTTCGCTTAATTAATTCTGAGTACATGCCTTTTTTTGCATCCGGCAAAAGCTTATCAAAGCGTTGTTCCAACTCCGAAGTATTGTCCAATAAACCCGCTATCGTAAACAGTACAAAACAGGCTACCGGCGATGCGGGTTTTTGTGTCAAAAATGTATCGGCCTGTGCCAGCACTATCTTTTTGTATTCGCTTATCAACGAGTCCTTCTTTGTTTCCTGTGGCGCCGCATTAATACGTTGCAGCAATTCTGACAACCGGCCAGCATCGGCATCATAACCCTGCCGGTATGTCACAAAATCGTCTTCCAGGACTGTACCTTTTATAGTGAGGGTTCCAATATGGTCTGCATCTCCGGTAACAGCAATGCTGTCATTGGCCATAAACAAGGTTAAAAAGTCGTTGCACCCGGTAAAACTTATAACATGAAGACCTTCGTGCTCCACTTGTCCATGAAGTTTAAACTGCCCATTCAGAGCCAGACCCTGTGCTAAACTCTTTCCATCATTCATACTTGCAAGAAATACCTGTGTACTGTCTTTCAATCCTTTCACACTCCCTGTGATGGTAAACCATGCTCCCGGCAATTCAATGCCAAGTTTACTCAGTTCTTCCGAAGTCATGGTTTTCTTATTTTTTAATGCATCCGGAATAATCAGGTCTTTAGAATTATTTTTTTTTGTAGCTACCCTACCTTTCTTTTGAGCTATATTCTTGTTTTGTTGTGCGTGTAGCAGCAATGGGAAAAAGAATAATAATACTAATTTTAGTTTCATGTTCTGTGATTAAGTTGTTTTTCTATTTTGCTATCCCAAGGCCCTTAAAGGGGCTTTTAGTTACTTTTGTCTCCTATTCTTTTTCTCACCATCCCGCAAACCACTCTTCAAGTCCCCTTTAGGGGATTTAGGGGTGGTTTTTTATTCAACCCACTTCGGGGTTGCGGTGCTGAGGGCATCTTTTGCCCCCGGTTACGCTTCGCTTACCGAGGGTTATGCACATTTAACTCCTTCGGAGTAAAAATCATCACATCATCACATTTAATTCATAATTCATAGTTCATAATTCATAATTGTCATCATATCATCACATCATCATATCATCACATCATCCCATCATTTCCTCTTTGTCCCCCTTTAGAAACTAGGGGTTTCTCCCTTAAAAGTTAAGTGCATAAGAACAATAATAATTGGTACCATCGTAGATGATGGACAGTATATCCGTTTTACCCGAAACGCAAGTTAAAGTAGGAGGCGTTCCTCCGCTCCACAAAAATGCAGTCGGCCAGGTAATTGTATAAGCGGTACCGGAAGAATAGGACAGCTTAAACACAAAAGTGGCTGGTCGTGTCGGTGCATTGGTTAGAGTAAGGGTACTAATACTTGCTCCCACATTCAGGCTAAATACATTGCCGGCAGATAAATCTACCGTAGTGGTAGAGGCAGCCGTAATGGCAGCAGGCATTGTGGTTAAGTAACGTTTGGCCGAGACATCACCATTCACATCCAGTGTATATGCAGGCGAAGTGGTACCGATACCTACGTTGCCGCCATTGGTGATAATCATTCGGGTTGTATTATTGTCGGATCCAGCCACCGACTCAAAAGAGCCATTAATGCCTGGCGTATACGTATCGAAACGATGTTCGCCAGCAATCAGTCGTATTCTGTCCGGGCCGTTTGAATCAGTAGGATCATTACCTTTAAACAATACGAGTTCACTCTTGTCAGTTCCACCCCAAAGACGTTCACCTATATACGTAAAACCAGCGTCAGTGTTACCATCTCCGGCAGTACCACTGAATGCAATATAGTTGCTGGAAGTGCTCCCTCCTATACGGAGATTACCCCTTACGTCAAGAAGCTCTCCGGGAGCAGTTGTGCCGATGCCCACGTTGCCGCTGTCCAAAATACGCAAACGGCTAGTGCCTTTATGAAGACCGGAATCATAATCGCCGCCTGTTCTTAAATCGATACCCCCCCGGCTGCCTTGTGTGGCCATTACAAAAATATTATTCGCAGATACATCTCCTAAGCCCGATCCATCGATTCCTAAAAGGGCACCGGCTTTTCCTACACGAGTAAACAACATAAATGCATTTTCAGTGGCAGGAGTATTAGTAGCAGCATCGGTACTTACCAATACCTTCGGGGCATTACCCCCTGCTCCGGCTTCACCACCAATATGCAATTTTGTGAGAGGTGCCGTATTGCCGATACCTACATTACCACTACCCAAAATCGTTACTTTTTCGGAAGGGGCATTATCGGCAGTCCCTGTTGCAGCTGCCGTAGCTGTGTAAAAATGGATAGCCGACGTGCCTGCACCTGTGGAAATACCAGACTTCAGGATAAGATCGCCTCCGGAAAGATCGGTACCACCAGATTTTGCACCTCCACTTGAAAGGGTCAAACCCTGACCGGCGGTGTTCGCAGTGGTATTACGTTCCATCCAGATGGTGCGCGCAGCAGTGCCACCTAGCGATAAGATATTACTGGGTGAGGTAGTGCCGATACCCACATTGCCGTTAGACAAAAACGTAGCAACGGTATTTGCCATCGCATCAAAATTGGTGTTTGCCAATGAAATATCCAGCCGGGTACGCGAATTCGTTGAGTTATTTTCATATCGGGACAAATTAAAACTGGCTGCTGCCCCATGAGCTATACCATTTGTACCCTGACGAGCAAGCATCAACACCGATTTCGGATCATTCAATATCACATCAGTAGTCGGAGTGGGATGAACAAAGTATACCGAATTGGCATCATACGCAAAACTGCCATCATCTATCACCTTGGCATTCACCTGCAACTTAGTTACCGGAGACGTGGTGCCAATCCCTACGTTGCCGTTGTTACTAAATCTGACATTTTCTGTGAAAGTGGATGTGGTTGCATTGTACTTTCCAAAAACAATCTGCTGATTGTCATTACCCCCTGCATACATGTGTAAAGTGTTCGAAGAGATTCCAAAGCCGTAATTTGCAAGTCCGTCTCCAGCACCATCATACACAAGCAATTTGTCGAATTGAATGGACTGCCCCAACGATAAAAGAGCTTTCGGAGTGGTAGTGCCGATGCCCACGTTACCGTTGCCCAAAATAGTCATTTTCTCCGAAGGGGCATTATCGACAGTCCCTGTTGCAGCTGCTGCCTTAGCTGTATAAAAATGGATAGCCGACGTGCCTGTACCTGTGGAAATACCAGATTGCAGGATAAGATCGCCTCCGGAAAGATCCGTTCCACCGGATATTGCCCCTCCACTTGAAAGAGTTAAGCCCTGACCGGCGGTGCTCGCAGTGGTATTGCGCTCCATCCAGATAGTACGCGCTGCATCTCCTCCTAACGATAGTAGCTGACTGGGAGACGTGGTGCCAATCCCGATGTTGCCATTAGACTGAATTGTCATCCGGGCATCAGCAACGCTTGTACTGGTGCTATTGTCAAGAACATTATTCAGTGCAAAATGAAGCTTAGACCGACTAAAACCAGGTTTCCCCTCTGCTATGATGGCGGTTTTCATCGCAGTGGTTACCGCTCCCGCATAAGGAGTCCCCAGGTAGAGAATGGATTTGTTGTATTCGCCTCCGGCAATAATCGCCACACTTACATCATTTCCAGCGCCATTGGTTATATCCAAATTTCGTTGAGGCGTTGTAGTACCGATACCCACGTTACCTCCGTTAAAGAGAGCAGCATAATTGGCTGTGGCACCTCCACTGGCTGAAACACTCAAACCTACATTGGTAGAGGTAGCTCCGGTATGGGTATTGGATATCTGCGCTCCGTAGGTGGTTTGTCCGGTAGTACCGTTAGCCCCCGACAAGCTCAGATTCAATAACGTTTGTGTATTGCTTGCTGCGGCTGTTGTATTGGCTGCTATGCTAAGGGCATTACCTCCTGCCAATGTGTTCCAATTCCATGTCTGTGCGTATGCCCCATTATCGATGGTGTTGGTTGCCGCGGCTGCTGCCAGCTTACTGATGGGAATCGTAATGTTTGTAGGACTGCTTGTCCACGTTGGCGCACCGGCTACCCCCGAAACCAATATCTGTCCGATCGTACCGACAGCACTATAACCCATAGTCGTAGCAGAAGCCCCATACACGATTCCTCCCGGTGTGGCAGTCGTTGAGATGCCGGTACCGCCATTGCCGACAGGAAGAATGCCCGAAACATCGGCAGTTGCAAGAGCAACCGAAGAACTGGAAAGAGCACCAGTTGCACTGCTATGCATGACTCCTAAGCCCAGATTTGATAAAGTACTAATGTTCTGGCTGGCGTTTACATTAAAGGTACTCCCCGAAAGCGTTAATCCAGTTCCTGCCGTATATGCAACGGGGGTAGTCCATCCCAATGTTCCAGAGGCATTGGTGGCTGTCAGTACCTGATTGGCGGCACCTTTGGCTCCCGGGAGGGTAAGAGTGTAGCTGGTTAGCGTAGTAGGTGCAACAATACCCACGTAGCCGGTACTTGCTGACTGCGTAATATTTACCTGCCCTTTTACATCAAGCAAAGCTCCCGGAGAAGTAGTGCCGATACCCACGTTGCCGCTGTCCAAAATGCGCAAACGGCTGGTGCCTTTGTGAAGACCGGCAGTATAATCACCGCCTGTTCTTAAATCGATACCTCCTTTGTCTACTTGTGTGGCCATTACAAAAATATTATTCGCAGGTGTATCTCCTGCGCCCGATCCATCGATTCCCAAAAGGGCGCCGGCTTTTCCAAAACGGGTAAACAGTACAAATGTATTTTCAGTGGCAACAGCATCAGCAGCAGTACTTACCAATACCTTCGGGGCATTACCCCCTGCTCCGGTTTCAGCGCCAATATGCAATTTTGTGAGAGGTGCCGTATTGCCGATACCCACATTACCGCTACCCAAAATTGTTACTTTTTCGGAAGGGGCATTATCGGCAGTCCCTGTTGCAGCTGCCGTAGCTGTGTAAAAACGAATAGCCGATGTACCCGTACCGGTTGAGATTCCCGACTTCAGGGCAAGATCGCCTCCGGCAAGATCCGTGGTTCCCGAAGTTGCACCTCCACTTGAAAGGGTCAAACCCTGACCGACGGTGTTAGCAGTGGTATTACGTTCCATCCAGATGGTGCGCGCAGCAGTGCCACCTAGCGATAAGATATTACTGGGTGAGGTAGTGCCGATACCGACATTGCCACCGTTAGTAATAATCATCCGGGTTGCATTGTTTGCAGATGCAGCCACCGTTTCAAGAGTACCACTAGAAACAGATGAATAGGTATCGAAACGATGCTCGGCTGCAATCAGTCGTATTCTGTCGGGGCCACTTGCATCAACAATATCATTACCTTTAAACAATACGAGTTCACTCTTGTCAGTTTCACCCCAAAGACGTTCACCGATATATGTAAACCCAGTTCCAGTATCTCCGGAAACTCCATTGAATGCAATATAATTGCTGGAAGAGCTTGCGCCTACCCTGAGATTCCCTGCTACCTCAAGCTTTTCTCCGGGAGCCGTAGTACCGATGCCCACGTTGCCGCTACCCAAAATCGTTACTTTTTCGGAAGGGGCATTATCGGCAGTCCCTGTTGTAGCTGCCGTAGCTGTGTAAAAACGAATAGCCGATGTACCCGTACCGGTTGAGATTCCCGACTTCAGGGCAAGGTCGCCCCCGGCAAGATCCGTTCCAGCGAGTTTTGCTCCTCCACTCGCCAGAGTTAAACCCAAACCACCGGTTGTGGTATTGCGCTCCATCCAGATGGTACGTGCGGCATCACCGCCCAACGAGAGTAACTGGCTGGTTGATGTAGTGCCGATACCTACGTTACCACCATTTGGATTTAATAAAATGGAATAAGTTTTGCTTAAATCGGCTTTATCAGTTGACTGCAACCATGCTCTACCTCCGCTAGCATTACCTATGTCTAATAATCCGTTATCTGATCCTTCCATACGGGCAATTAAGCCGGCTGGTGTTGTTCCTGTTGTAGCAGGAACCGCATTTGAGGAACTTTTTATGCTTAACTTTGCGGCCGGCGAGGTGGTGCCGATACCTACGTTGCCGCCCGACAAAAGAGTCATAACCGTATTGTTCATTGGAGAAAACACATCGTGAGCCAATGAAATATCCAGCCGGGTACGCGAATTGGCTGAGTTATTTTCATACCGGGACAAGTTAAAACTGGCCGCAGCTCCATAGGCTTTAGTATCTGTGCCCTGACGAGCAAGCATCAACACCGATTTCGGATCATTCAATGTCACATCGGAGGTCGGTGTAGGATGAACAAAGTATACCGAATTGGCGTCATACGTAAAACCGCCATCATCTGCCACCTTCGCATTCACCTGCAACTTAGTTACCGGAGCGGTGGTACCGATACCCACGTTGCCCGAGGGCACAAGTAGAGCATAATTGGCTGTAGTTCCTCCACTGGCTGAAACACTCAAACCGACATTGGTAGAAGTACCTCCGGTATGGGTATTGGCAATTTGAGCACCGTATGTGGTTTGCCCGGCTGTGGCGTTAGCTCCCGACAAGCTCAGATTCAATANCGTTTGTGTATTGCTTGCTGCGGCTGTCGTATTGGCTGCTATGCTTAGAGCGTTACCGGCTGCCAATGAGTTCCATCTCCACGTTTGAGCAAGGTTAGTATTATCAATATCATTGGTTGCCGTGGCAACTGCCAGCTTACTGATGGGAATCGTAAAGGTCGTAGGACTGCTTGTCCACGTTGGCGCACTGCCACCTCCCGAAACCAATACCTGTCCGCTGGTACCGACGGCAGTATAACCCATGGCAGTAGCAGAAGCCCCATACACGATTCCTCCCGGTGTGGCAGCCGTTGAGATGCCGGTACCGCCATTGGCAATATTTAAAGTTCCACCCAAAGTAACTGCTCCGTTAGAAGCACCGACAGGTGTTAACCCGGTAGCGCCACCGGCAACAGAAGTTACACCGGACGATGAAGTCAGATAGGTATTTGCATCTACACTGCCATCAGCTTTCAAAAACTGGCCGGCTGTACCGCCCGATTTTATAATTCCACCCGCTGTTATTACCCCTGTTGAAGGCACGAAACTCAGTTTGGTAGATGAAACATAGTGTGGCAGGTTTCCAGTGTTAGCAGTTACCCAGGTTGGATATACGGCTGTTGCTGTTGCAACATCATTAGCTATCGTCGTATTGGTGGCTGTCGTAGCAGTGGCTGCATTGCCGGTAGTATTTTGATTCAGTATAGGAAAGTTTGTTAGTGCTGCTGCACTTCCTGTTGGAGATAGATAATCAGTTCCTGCTACTGCAGCTGATATGGTTGTACCATCGCTCTTTACCATCCCATTTATTGCCTTAACAATAGGATCAGTTTCGGTAGTGGTTGTTCCTGAAGTAAACTCAACCCAGTTTGTATCCAAAATTCCCCCTATTAGCTGATAGGTTTTAGGCGTTCCCGAGTCCGCATTCAACACCGCACAAAGCATACCCTCCTGCCTTCTTAATGCGGGGATTGCATTTCGCTCGGTAATGGTTGCAACCTGATGAAACCCTCCCTTTGCATCGTTTGACAATATAATAGGATACAAATTTCCGGTCAAAGGAGTCAGTGTATTACCCATTTTAAATTGTGCAAAGGAAGAATTTATTCCGAAGAACAATATTAAAATAGCTATCAGGAGTTTTCTGTTCATATTATAAGTTGATATATTCATTGCTATGAAATTAAAAATTCATTAATCCTAGAACTGTAAGTAAATGATAATTATTATTGATATATGCTTTACCACAATAGTTCACACTAGTTTTAACTGGAAAATATAAGACTAAGAACACATAGTATTATCCCGGGTACCGGGATAATTTCAGACTAAACAAAAGTATCGTCAGATGCTTTTACTATGTGACCTAAGTCTTTTTCCCCCATTATCTCTATGTGCGCTATGTGATAGAAACATATCATTAAATATTGGAAACTACTTAATTAATTTACTGCAGTCGTATTTTAACCGTTGCACTAATGTATTGAACATTGATAAAAACGAGTTTGTAATTTGTTCCGGTGTACCCAAACTGGTTACTAAAATTTGATCTATTAATGACAGTGACATCCGCTGCCGAATAAGTCATCCATGAACTGAAATTAGAATCATAGTATTGTACAGTAGGAGTTGCCGCGTCATCGGGATAAGCAAAACAAACGTATTGTCCGCCTGCCCCGCAAACAAAGTCATAACCGGCTGTAGCTTTCCAATCGCCACCGAGTTTGGTTTCTGAAGAAAGTGCCTTAATTTGCGTATCGGTAAAGCTAAAGCTTCCATCACTCGGAGGAACGGAAGAAGTAATAGCACCTCTATACAAGCGGTTAGCCCAGCTTACGGTAGATGTATTTTTACTTGTTCCGGCACCATAAATACTTCCGGTGACGATCAGAGGATAAGTTCTGGACACCGGTCCTCCGGTGGTAACACTTTGTAGAACTACAGCTTTTGTTCCGGTTGAAGCAGTGCTTCCGGCCGATGCCCCATCCACCGAGATAGCGGTAACGATTTCATCATTAGGTGTTATGCTCCAGCTCACATTTACACTTTCATCAGTATTCTTGTATTCATAAAGCGTAGTTGCTACAGTCGGAGCACCGTAAGTAAGCTGAATGGCTTTGCTCATGGTTAAAGTAATATTTGATAAAACTGTATTTGGCTGGGCATCTATCACTTCCAGTGTGTAGGTTTTGCTGAAATCGCTCGTGGGGGCATACACATTAGCAAATGGTATTGTACTAAATACTCCACTTTGAGTTATCGATCCATCAGGCGTAGCGGTAGCAAGTTCTGTTACACCCGATTTCAGTTTTATGGAAGTAATTGCTTTGTCATCCGAATTATCGGTAAGGCTATTATTGGTTACACTCCAGGAAAAGTCTATATTTTTCGATGGTGGATTTCCCACGCCGCTCCAGTTCTTCCAGGTACTATAAGGTACTGTAAGTGGTATTGTTGTAGTCGTAAATGTATTGGTTGGTGGTGTTGCTGCCACTGAGGGGAAGAAAAAAGCTTCAAAGAACTGAGACATTGTTTTACCTCCAGAACCTAAATTTTTTCCGGTATTGTTATTTCCCGACAACGTAATCGGACGGTCAATATTAAAGCTGACATTATCTGCTATATTCAGCATCGCTTTCACAGTGGCAGCATCCAGCGCTTCGGGAGACCCGGTACCTGCGGTATTTCTTCCCAATATCCTTGCAGTAGCAATATCATTCATTTTCGACAAGGTAACAGCTTTATCGGTGATCGTTGTTGTATTGCCAACCGAAGTAATATCCCCGGTCATATTCGCATTGGTGGTAACTGTTGAGGCTATGGTTGCAGTTGCTGCATTTCCACCGATACTTAAATTAGCTACCGGCGTGGTAGAGCTTACTACCAATGGTGCAGTTCCAGTGGCAACGGTTGAAGTTAGTGATCCGCTTACACTTAAACTCGTACCTGTGGCTGCTCCTATATTGGGGCTAACAAGAGTGGGGGCGTTGGCAAATACGGCTACTCCTGTTCCGGTTTCATCTGACAACGCTCCTGATAAGTTGGCTGAGCTGAAAGAGCCTAATGAGGTAACATTGCCTACTGAGGTAACAGCACCGGTTAAATTGGCATTGGTAGTGGCGGTGATGTTTGTTAGAGCAGATCCATTCCCTGCAAATCCTGTGGCTGTCAATATCCCGGTTGAAGGAACAAATTTTAGCAATGTAGATGATACATA
>WSSedL1CaDRAFT_10000852_pt1 | contig 19926 bp, 15 predicted proteins | sample WetSurSL1Cattail_FD_9464 | JGI IMG/M metagenome (IMG submission 9464)
AGTATTTACCTGGCAATGTTTGGGTGGAAAGTGGCAAATGTTCCTCTGGTTCCAAACATCCCTCCACCTGAAAATTTATTTACGGTAGACAAAAACAGGGTATTTGGCCTCACCATTTCAGTGAATAATCTTATTGGTCAGCGGGCTAACAGAGTTAAGCAATTAAAAATGGCTGAAGACTCCGATTATATTGAGCCACGTAAAGTACGTATGGAACTTGATTATGCCGACTCTATCTTTAACAAGGGTGGATTCACCGTAATTGACATTTCGTATAAACCCATTGAGTCATCGGCAAACGAAATTCTTACAATCCTTACCGACCGCTTTGACAAAGACCTTTGGAAACGTTAATAATGTTTTTATAAATACCTGGATACCGTTAGGTTATCTTCGCATTCCTCAAGTAATTGCCTGATTGTCTTATTCGATTCGGGGTGTTTCAGATCCGGGGCAATTTCACAAAGAGGAGTTAATACAAATCTCCGCTCTGAAATGGCAGGATGTGGGATGCGAAGTTCAGGCGTATTGATAATAATATCCTCATAAAAAAGGATATCAATATCAATGGTTCGGGCAATATAACCAACCCCTTCCCGAATGCGACCAAGAGATAATTCAATTTCCTGAATTCTTTTTAATAGGTCAAATGGGGTAAGATTTGTTTGAAGTGTAATAACCTGATTAAAAAAACTGTTTTTGTGAACAAATCCCCAGGGTTCGGTGTCATAAACAGTAGAATTTAATAAGATCACACCCGTTGTTTCAAGCATTTCTTTTGCTTTTTGCAGGTTTGCTAAACGATCACCCAAGTTACTACCCAGTATTATGTATGTTATGTTCATGAGATTAAATAATGTACAAATTAAACCATTAACTATGAAGAAAACATTCGTTACAATTAAAATTTTGGTTATTTTAGCTACATTATAAATTCGATACAACTATGAAAAGTTTTCTAAAATATACATTTTCCACAATTGTGGGTGTTTTAATTTCATCCTTCATTTTGTTTTTCATTTTTTTAGGAGTTATTGGCACCTTAATTTCATCAGGCGAAAAAGAAGTGACCATAAAACCAAAGTCTATTTTGCATATCAAATTTGATAAACCTATACCAGATCGTACTTCCGATAATCCATTTGCAAATTTTGATTTCAAAAGTTTCAAACCAACTTCAACGGTTGGCATGAAAGATATCATTGATGACATCCAAAAGGCGAAGACGGACCCTGATATTAAGGGCATTTACCTCGACCTGAGCATAATGCAAACAGGATGGGGAACGATTGAAGAAATACGCAATGCTCTTCTTAAATTTAAGGAGTCGAAAAAATTCATCATTAGCTATGCTGATTTCTATTCCAAAGGGGCATATTATCTGGCTACTGTAGCCGATAGTATTTTCCTTAGCCCTCAGGGTGAAATGGACTTTGTGGGGATGCGAGCTGAGATAATGTTTTTTAAGGGTTCACTGGACAAGCTTGGCATTGAACCCGAAATTATACGACATGGCAAATTTAAAAGCGCTGTTGAGCCTTACACCAATGATAAAATGAGTAACGAAAACCGCGAACAATTAAATGTGCTGTTGTCTGCTTTTTGGAATCATATTCTTACTGAAATCTCAAAACAAAGACATGTTGGGGTTGCTGAACTAAATAAAATGGCTGACGAACTTACCATCAGCAATGCCAAAAGTGCTTATGAGCATAAATTGATTGACGGCATCCGTTATAAAGACGAGATCCTTGCACGATTGACAAAATTATCAGGGGCTGAATCCAGCAAAAAACTTGAATTGGTTACACTTGCTAATTATAACAAAACGGAAAAACCAAAAAATGAAGATGCAGAAAGTAAAATAGCCCTTATTTATGCATCTGGCGAAATCAATATGGGTAACGGCGACGATGAATCCATTGGTTCAGAAAGTCTTTCAAAAACAATCCGTGAAGCGCGCGAAGATTCTACAATTAAAGCTATCGTTCTGCGTATTAACTCACCTGGAGGTAGTTCTTTAGCTTCGGATATTATTTGGAGGGAGCTTGATTTGGCGTCGAAAGTCAAACCTCTAATTGTTTCAATGGGTTCAGTTGCAGCCTCGGGAGGATATTATATTGCCACACCCGCAGAAACAATATTAGCGGATCCTACTACCATCACTGGATCTATCGGAGTGTTTGGGATGCTTTTTAATGCACAGGACTTTTTCAAGAACAAGTTAGGAGTCACTACCGACGTTGCTAAAACCAATAAGCATGCTGATTTGGCTACTATATTCAGGCCACTTACACCAGATGAAAAGTTGTTTATACAAGCCGAAGTTGAAAATGTATATGACGATTTTATAACTCGCGTTGCTAATGGCCGGAAGTTATCTAAAGCTAAAGTTGATTCCATTGGACAGGGGCGTGTTTGGAGCGCACAAGATGCTCTTAGATTAGGTTTGGTAAATATGATCGGAGGTTTGGATAAAGCCATCGAAATCGCAGCTAAGAAATCGCATTTGACAAATTATCAATTGGAGGAACTTCCTAAAAATGAAACTCCTCTCGCCGAATTTATAAGCGAATTTTCATCTAAAATAAGAACAAATATCATCAAATCTGAACTTGGTGAGGAGCAATCTATTTATTTCAACATTAAAAAGCTTCTAAATCAGCAAGGTGTGCAAACACGTATTCCTTATGAAATAAGTATTTATTAGAACAATAAATGCTTTATAGTTTTAGTTAGATTAGCTAATACATACGGATTTACTGTCAAGGTAGAGTAGCGTAGAGAATTATAGTTAAATCTGAATTTTAAATTAATTACCTATGATTAAATTGATTAAACCGTTCTTTTTGCCTTTTTCATTGTTATACGGATTAATCGTATTTTTTAGAAATCAATTATTTGATTATAAAATATTTAAGTCAAAAGAATTTCATTTGCCCGTTATTTCTGTTGGTAACATTACCGTTGGAGGAACTGGTAAAACACCTCATACAGAGTATCTGATTCATTTATTGAAAGACAAATACAATATTGCATATTTAAGCAGAGGCTATAAACGGAAAACAAGAGATTTTATCGTAGCCACAGACAATTCTTCAGCTGAAGTGATTGGTGATGAGCCTTATCAGATCAAACATAAATTTCCGGATCTGATCGTGGCTGTTGATCGCGATCGGGTTAATGGAATTCAAAAACTGATGGAAAATGTTCCTGATCTTGATGTCGTCCTGCTTGATGACGCATACCAACATCGTTCTGTAAGCCCAGGAGTGAATATTTTACTGATTGATTATAACAAACCCATCAAAGAGGATTTCCTGTTACCTTATGGACGCCTGCGTGAACCTGCTTCGCAGAAAAAAAGAGCCGATATTATCATCGTTACCAAAGTACCCGGAAACATTTCTGCAATGGATAAGCGTTTGTTTCTGATGAACATTGCTGCCAAATCACATCAAACGGTTTATTTTACCAACATTGCGTATGGTGACTTGCAACCAGTTTTTGGTCCTTCATTGAAAATTGGTTTCGACGCCACTCAACCACCGGCACCGTTAGCTACAATGAAGAACCCGGATATCAAAAAGACCGATTATCGTATATTGTTGGTCACAGGCATTGCCAATCCTTCACTCCTGATAAGTGAGTTAACTTCTCATTATAGGGAAGTAATTCCAATGAGCTTTCCTGATCATTATGCGTTTAAACAAACTGACATTAGCTCAATTATCGAAAAATATAATTCTATTGCCGGGAACCTTAAAATGATTGTAACCACCGAAAAGGATGCGGCAAGGCTTCAAACCTTCAATTTTCCTGAGAATAATCCGGAAGCATGGTATTATATTCCCATTGAAATTCAATTTTTGTCAAACGACGCTGAACATTTTAATCAACAAATATTACACTATGTTAACAACAATAGCAGAAACAGTATCTTATATAAGAAATAAGACTGATTTTATCCCCGATTTTGGAATTATTCTCGGAACAGGTCTTGGCGGTTTAGTTAAAGAAATTAAACCTTTGACAGTACTCGAATATCAGGACATTCCCAACTTTCCTGTATCTACAGTTGAAAGTCATCATGGTAAGCTGATTTTTGGTCTCCTCGAAGGAAAAAAGGTAGTGGCCATGCAGGGCCGCTTTCATTTTTATGAAGGGTATACCATGCAAGAGGTTACCTTTCCTGTTAGGGTTATGAAACAGCTGGGTATCCAAAAGTTGTTTGTGTCCAATGCCAGTGGAGGCTTAAATCCTGCATACCAAATTGGAGATTTAATGATTCTGAACGACCATATTAGTCTCTTACCAAATCCTTTAATTGGTAAAAATATTGCTGAACTCGGACCCCGATTCCCCGACATGAGTGAGCCTTATGATAAACAGATAATTGAGGCCGGCAAAAATATTGGACAGAAACTTGGTTATCGAGTTCAGGTAGGCACTTATGTTGCAGTAACAGGCCCTTCCCTCGAAACACCAGCCGAATATGGATTTCTTCGTACTATTGGAGCAGATACAGTAGGTATGTCAACTATTCCTGAAGTTATTGTTGCTAATCATGCCGGTATTCCGGTATTTGCAATCTCAATTATCACTGATCTTGGCGTTCCTGGCAAAATCAGAAAAGTTACGCTCGCTGAAATACTGGCGGTGGCAGAAAAAGCTGAACCTAAAATGACGAGAATACTAAAGGAACTGATTGGTTCGTTGTAGTACATGCAATCACCATAACCTTATCTCTATCATTAACCTTAGCAGGAAAATTAAATCCATGTTGTTAAACCTTATTAGCTTATTTGGATAACAATTACTTTATAAATAAGCTAATAAGGTCGAATTCATATGACTTATAATTTTCTACTAAGGTTTGAAAATATTTTATCTTCATTGTTTTAAAGTACCATCATCTCTTTACCGCCAACACACAAGACTTTTTATATTCTTTTACTGTTCCATCATCAGATACAGTGCGTAAAAAAATAATGTATATCCCGACCGTACACAATTTACCCGTATCGTCAGTTCCATCCCAGGTAAAAACCCCTTGTATTCCCAAAAGTTCATTGTTTAATAAGCACCGAACCCGGCGTCCCATAATATCAAATATAATAACCTGTGCCCTGCAACCCGGCATTTCAAATTGATAGGCTACCTGTAATATATCATTGTAACCATCGTTATCAGGACTAAAGATCTCATTCACGAGGCTTATTGTGTGGGAGGTTTCAGAATAGTCCAGATATTGCGAATTTTTGTAACCTGGCGTACCGTAGCCTGCTGTTTCTGCTGCTGAATGCCAGTTACCAGGAAAATTCGAAGGCTTATCAGGATTAACCCGTTCAAGCGATACACCTTCTATATCTTTCAGGGTTGAAAGTTGCATACTTTCTGAATACGCGAATTCATCAATCGAACCCATGGTGTCGTTTAATAAAATGATGGTTGAAGCCTTATCATCCAGTGAGGGCATCTGAGATATTTCAATAAAATTTTTGTCATTTTCAATTTGATAAAATGGTTTTACCCTTCCAACATTACTGGTTATCAACAAATAATCTGCCGGATTGATAAGAAATCCTGTTTCGGATAAGCGTGTAAGATTTGCAGTATTGCCATTAGATTTTATCCCGAGCAGCAATTGCCTTGAATCTAGTATTTTATCCGATCGGTTGTATAGTTCCACATAATCCGAACCACCAGCCTTTGCATTAAATAGCACTTCATTTATGATCACATCCCCACTTTGGATTTTTTCCGTTAACCCAAGCAGAATGCTAATATCATTTGAGATTTGGTTTCCAGCGCAGTCAATAATGTTTCGCGCAATGGTTATTGCATATTTTTGCCCTGATATTAAAGGGTACCGCAAATACAAACGAACCGATAAGAAGCGGTTATCTTCGATCTTTGCATACTTTGGATGGCCAATAGGGTCCGATATTTCGTAACTTTTGCAATCAGTAGCCAAGACGCTATCCATCGGTTCATTAAAAATCAGGTCTATTATTGTGTCGGCCATTACCTGTATGCGGGTAATATACGGTATTGTAGTATCCGGTTGCACACTATAAACAGAATTTATGCTACCAGGAGTACCGCCAGTATTAGCTTTGGAGGCTATCCAGTTAATTTCTCCGCCACAGGTATTCCAAGGGTCAATTTGTTCGAGAGCCCATCCGCCTGTAACTTTAAAATCGTCTTTGTACCAGGTGTCGCTGTATTCCAGCCATGAAATTAACTGCCCGGCTGGCCCATCAAGCCTCAAATATTGGCCCGTGTTGATTAAAGTACTCGATGATGTAAATAAACCAAGAACATTTGCAGTGCTTGAGAACTTTAGCTGATTTTCTTTTGCGGTTATAAGGAGATAATTATGTTCTGATAATTTGATTTGTGGAAAAATATAGGTTTTGGTTCCAACTGTGAGTTTCCATCCCCCCAAATCAAAAGTTTTATTGCTGCGATTAAAGAGTTCTATGTATTCAGCCTCGGGCAAACCTTGCGAGGGAGTTGGGTCAGCCATGATTTCATTAAATACCACATCCGATAATTGAGGTGTACAATTCCTGAATATTAGAATCGTATCCTTCATAGGCAATCCCCAAACATCACTTATTCCTCTGATAAAAAGATTGTTATATTCACATGTAAAACTATCTTTAAAAGTAAGTTCGATGCTTTGCCTGGTATCATTATTAAAAATAATATTTTGAAGAGCATTATTTTGAAGGTTGTAGTTTTTTGTGTCGCATGCTGATATTGAATCTATCGTTTCCGAAAATGAAATGGACAAACGTTTTGCGTCCAATATCTTAATTTCTCCAACGAGAGGTAAGGTTTCGTCATTATACAATTCTCCGGTCACCTCCAAATCGTCAAAATAGAAACTGGTGGAACGGGTTTTTGAATAGACGCAATGAACTCCAAAATAAGCCGATTGTACGATGGTATTATCAACACCATGGGCTGCGATTTGAAAATTAATATTTCCGGTAGTATCGCAGTATACAGCCCAGTTTCCCTGATCGTCACGTGTAACTTTGATGCGGGCAATGACATTGTCACTATTAAGCATTTTATCCCGCCCATCGGCAATGAGGGTTTTAACCTGTCCTTCCTGACGGAAAAGACATAAATCATCATTGCTACCTCCAATTCTCAGATAATAACCATCCAATGGTTTTGTTAAATCAGGGTTATTCGACATCAGGTATACATTGGCATAATTGGCCGAAGATGGATTAAATCCCATTTTTATCCAAAATGTCCAGGATGACTTAAAGCAAACATTTGAGGGAGTGGCTAAATAAGCAGAAGCAGCTTCTACAGGAGCATTTAATTGCAATTGCAGTGATGGATTTATCAGAAATTTTGTACTATCGCCCGTCCAGACAGGGTTGAAGTTAAGATTTTTATCGGAGAAATTTTCTGTCCATTGGGCTGTTGCGGACAAAGGGATCAGCACTAATAGTAAAAACAGGGTTCTCATTTTTAATCGGCATTTTTGGGGTTATATATATTAATGCCAAAACTGCCAAAAGGTAACCCTATGAAATAGGTATTTTTTAAAAATATTTTTCTATAAAATTGATAATTAAGATTATATAAAGTAACGGTAATGCATTTAAAGCAATATCCAAAATCGCCTGATATTATTTGGTTTCATCGATTCACTAAGAATAAAATTAAGATTTTATGGGCTTTAACATAAAATTGGAATTCGATCTTAAACTACCAACTTCCACCTGCACCGCCACCTCCGAAATCACCTCCCCCAAAACCGCCAAATTCATTGCCTCCTGACTGAAAATCGCCATAGGATGATGAGGAATGCCCACCACCCATATACATTGGACCAATTCCTCCACTTGAAAACTGTCGTGGTCCTGAGTTTGAATTTCGGCGAAAAATAGATACAATAATGATCCCAACAATTACAATAATTGCAATGGGAAATTTTGAACCCTTGCTTTTTTTCTTTTTGGCAAGGTACTGGTTAGGGGTAAACTCTCCCCTGAGTAATGAATAGAGCGTACTTACAGCCTTATCCAATCCCTGATAATTGCGGCCTTCTTTAAATGCAGGAAATATATCCTGCTCAACAATTCTTCTGGACAGAGCATCAGTAACACCTGCTTCAGTGCCATATCCTGTGGCTATCCATACATATCCCTTTTCTTCTTTGGTTTTAGGTTTAACAAGAATAACGATACCATTATTCTTACCCTTTTGGCCAACGCCCCATTTGTGACCAATTTGTGTGGCCATATCGCTTACTTCGTAATCATTAAGCGATTTAACAATAACAATAACAATTTGAGTACCCGTGGAATCGTCAAAAGCAACCAATTTTCTTTCGAGTTGGCTTTGCTCCGAAGCCGAAAGGAAACCTGTAAAATCATTTACCAATCGGGGCGGAGAAGGACGTTCAGGAATTGCAGCCGTCTGTCCTTTTACCATCAATGGAGCAAGAAAAATTGCAGCCAATATTGTGGCAATAAATATTCGAAAGTGAGTTTTTATTTGCCTCATGTCAGGATCCAAAAGAAATTTCATTTGATAGTTCATTTTTATCATCGGGCATTATCGGAAAATATGTTTTAAGCTTTTCTCCAATCATACGAATACCCGCTGTAAGGCCAACTTCATATTCGTCTTTTACAAAATGGGAAGCCATCAGGGTTTTGATTTCATCCCAAAATCCTGCAGGTACCTTTGTGTTGATACCTACATCTCCCAAAATTGCAAATTTACGGTCATCTATTGCAAGATATATGAGCGATCCATTTCGTAAATCGGTCTTGTGCATTTCCAATTTTTTGAAAATATGGGTCGCCCTGTCAAGAACATCTTCCTTACAGGTACTTTCCATGTGTACCCTGATTTCGCCGGAAGTAGCATGTTCAGCATCCGTTATAGCCTGAACGATGGCTTCCTGTTGTTCCTTAGATAAAAATTTCTTTGTGTTCATTTTTATTAAAACTGAACTGCTGGAGCCTTAGATGCTGCTTGATCGGCAGCGAAATATGGCCTTTGTTGAAAGCTAAACATTGAAGCTACAAAGTTTTTGGGGAATTTACGAATATATGAATTGTATTCCTGCGCCTTTTCATTGAAATTACGACGTTCGGTAACAATGCGATTTTCCGTACCCTCAAGTTGTGACTGCAATTCTTTAAACGATTCTGTGGCCTTTAACTGAGGATAATTCTCAACAGAAACCAATAATCGTGAAAGCGACGAACTTACATTACTTTGGGCTGCCTGAAATTGCTGCATGTTTTGTTCAGTCATCTTTGATGGATCAATAGTAACCTTTGTAGCACTTGCACGTGCCTCCATTACAGCAGTTAATGTTGATTTCTCAAAATTGGCGGCACCTTTAACAGTGTTAACCAAGTTAGGGATCAGATCGAGCCTGCGCTGATAAACATTCTCAACTTGCGACCATGCCGATTTTACACCCTCATCCATCGAAACCATTTTGTTATACGAACTAATTAAGGGTAAGATAACGAAAAGAAAAATGGCTAAAAAAATTCCAATGACAATAATTGCTTTTTTCATGTTGTAAAAATTTAATTAATAGCAAATTTAACATTTCATGCCAAATCTGTTATATTTGTTTGTTAAAATATTTATTGAGATGAAGATGTGCAAAGTTCATACCATTAAAAAAACAGGAAATTATGTCAGGTTATTTGCATTGTTGATAACGGGAATATTAATAATCCAATCCTGCGAAGATACCAACGATAAAACCAACGATCCGCGTGATAATATAACCGACACGTGGCAATGCAAGGAAACAAGTGAAGTATTTAAACAAACAACTTATACGGTTGATATTACCAAGTCATCCTCAGATTCGACGAAAATATTAATTGATAATTTTTATCAGATTGGGCCCGGAAGTAAGGTTTCGGCCAAATTAAACGGTTCAGGTCTCTCTATTGCCAGTCAAACATTAGATGGTTTTACCATATCAGGTTCCGGCACCATTTCTTCTAACTACAAGACAATTAACCTAACCTATACCGTCAATGATGGTGCCGGAATAGATCATGTTACCGCAGTTTATACAAAAATACAATGATCTGGATCCAATCAATTTGCTTTGAGTTACATCTTAAATTTTCGTAATCAATACCACGGCATAAGCTGCAATTCCTTCCTCACGACCTACAAAACCTAATTTTTCAGTAGTTGTGGCTTTTATTGACACATCATCCTCATCTATCTCCATGACTTCGGCTAAGGCAGCTGTCATCTCAGGTATAAACGTTTTAATTTTAGGTTTTTGTAAACAAACGGTTGTGTCAATATTTGAAATTGAATAGCCTTTATCCCTGATTAATTGAACTGTCCGGCGAAGTAGTATCTTACTATCAATGCCTTTGAATTCTGATGAGGTGTCGGGGAAATGTTTCCCGATATCACCAAGATTGGCAGCACCTAAAAGTGCGTCGCAAATTGCATGGATAAGAGTATCAGCATCGGAATGGCCCAAAGCGCCTTTGCTATGTTCAAGCCGAATACCACCAAGGGTAAATGGCAGGTCTTCAACTAATGGATGCACATCGAACCCAAATCCAACTCTAATTTGCATATTAATTAGTTGGGGTTTGAGGTTTAGACTTTTTAGGTACCCCAAAATCAAACAACAATGAAAATCGCAATGTATTGGCTAATGGATTGTTAACTTTGGCAGGTACCAGATAGGAAAAGTCAATACCGAAAACATTCAACCGTAATCCAAGCCCAAATGTGTAAAACTGCCTGTTGCCCTTGTATTGGTTCTCGTGAAAATAACCTGCACGTATAGCAAATTGTTTACGGTACCAATATTCCATGCCAATGGAATAAGTAACTTCCCGAAGCTCTTCTTTAAATACACTTCTGTGACCACTTTTATCAGGTACGCCCGGAGCATCATAAAATGATTGAAATATACCGCTTACAACGGAAACATTGGGGTCTTTACCAAATCGGACAACCCTGTTACCGTCGCTACCTGTAGAGTCGCCACCTTCACTATTAGTCCAGTAAATAGGACGTGTAGGAACCAGAAGTTTATTTAAATCTATGCTGAGCATAAAAGAGTTATATTCATTGAGGTCCATATTAAGCGAGCCTCCCAGGCGCATATTGGTAGGAATAAAATCTTTGTTTAGATCATTTCCATAAGATATTTTTTTACCAATATTTGAAATATCCAAGCCAAACGCCAACTTAGCATCTTTATCAGAAATTTTTATGTTGTTGTTATAATACGCAGCAACGTCAACTGCAAAAGATTGACCAGGCTTTGAGTCCACCCCAAGTACTGTGGCTCCTGAAGCCAGATTTGAATTGATGTATCTGAAAGCCAAAGCACCGCTAAAATGTTCTCCAAATAATCTGGAATAACCCATATCAACTGCAAATTCATTTGGTGTCGCTGGTTTTATCAATTCGCCCTGATCGTTTCTGAATTCAACTTCGCCTAATGAAAAATATCTTAAACTGGCTGCCAGCACCTGTTGTTTATCGATACGATAGTAACCTGCCAAATATGCAAGATTAATATCGTTAACTAGATTGCGCAGCCATGGGGTATACGAAAAAGAAACGCCAAATTTATTCTCGATAAATGCGTATTTAGCAGGATTCCAATGCATTGAATAAACGTCAGGAGACGTTGCGGCACCTATATCGCCCATGCCTCCGCCTCTCGATTCAGGAGCAATGGTTAAAAATGGAACTGAGGTTTCAACCGGGTTAAGCTCACCATCGGTAGAACTACCATTTAATTGTCCGGGGTTTATCTGGCTAAAGGTATTCGTAGTTATAGTAACCAAAATGGTTGCTATAAAAGCAGTTAGTTTTTTTAAACTCATTTTCTAATTTATTTACAAATGCGACAAATATAGTTATTTACTTAAAAATCCTTAATTAATTACAATCAGTTTTTGCGACTTACTGAAAACAGTCCCTGCTATTGAACGTAAAATTATTCGATATATGTATACGCCCTGTCGAATTTTATTTCCGTTTCCATCTTTTCCGTCCCATTGGATTGGTCCGGAAGTATATCCTGACGATGATATTTGCGTTTTAAGAACTTTTACTTTGCTGCCCGACATATTAAATATTTCAATGGTTACATCTAGGTCGGTGGAATTTTGATTGTGCTCAAAAAAGAAGGTGGTATTATCCGTCAATGGATTAGGATAATTGAAAACATTTTGGATCGTAAGATGACTATTATTTTGGACTACAAAATTAAGTTGAGATTGAGAAGAATTATTGAATATATCCCAAATTTTAAATGTCACGGTATGCAATCCGGGAGAAACCTTCGGTAATTTAAATTCAACATTCCCCTTTCTGTAATTATCCAAGTCTGTCTGAAAATAAGAGTTAAGAACATACCCTTCACCGTCAATAGTTGCCAAAATGTCATGTCCAATACCATTTCCTCCGGGATTGATACCATTAGCATCTGAAACTCTGGCAAGAAGTGTCGGGTACTCATCGGTTATTCCACCATTTTTAAAAGTTGTATCATTCATATACAGATTAATAGCTGGTCCGGTGTTATCAATCGATGCATCAGGATTTGTGGTCATACCGCCTATGGCAACTTTGTTAAAATAACCCGAGAGATCGGAAACCGAGTCGTGAGCATAATAATCTATCTTTCCCAAGCCAAAATTATAATCGATGTCTCTGGGTAATATAAAATTAAATGTGAACAGCCCATTTTTAATTGTGGCTTGGCCACGAAAAAGAATGTTGTTTTGAGCATTAAATTCAAAGGGAGTCCCATTATCATTTGCGAGTGTTGTAATTTTTTGTGCTTTATCAAATATGGTTGGGTAAAGTATACCGTTAAAATTATTATTTAATTGTCCGGCAGTATCTGTCGCATGCCCGCAAATAGTCACATATTCGTATGCATTCAGTGTATCAGCAATACCTGCAGGCTTATGGTTGATACTATCTGTTACGACACTATTAGCAGCAGGATATGCCAAACTTAAAGCAGGATCGCCCAATAAGGTAAAACATAATTTATTAATATCGTTGCTGGAACTATTCTTGGTTTTACGTACGATATCTCCAAATCTGAAGACGGGATTATCGTCTGTTTTTATAAATGCATTGATATAAAAATTAAGGTTAAGTTCATAATTAAGATCTTGATATACTACGCGGGTAGTCGTAAGTAAGCCGATGCCCCCACCATTTGGGTTAAGCAGGACGGCTTCTCCCCCCGTGGTTAATTTATAATTATCATATCGTCCAAATTCACAGGTAGCAGTAATAAATAAAGGATATAGTTGGTTTTGCCATTGATTGATATCATCCAGTTTAACGACTTGTTCTTCGGACAGGAGTTCCTCTCCTCCATGTCCCATATAGTTGACTATTAAAGCCCCCCTGTTAAGTTGCTTAAGTATAGCAAGTTTAACGTCCGGATATCTTTGCCCTGTAGAAGTGGACACCTGCTGATATGCATCAAGGTATATTTTTTCAACATTGATGGCAGGATAATCTTGTGAAATTTTTGTGGCGAGCTTATCGGCATCCCTCATAAACATATTACCCTCCTCATCATCTGCTATGATACAAAGTTCATTTCGCCAATCTCCAAAATTTTTGTGATCGATGTACTGCCTAATTTTAGTGACCATGTTATCAGCCTGTTCGGAAGTTTGTACTGGTAAACGGCCTATTCCAATATCGAGTATACCTGTTGAGATATTCTCGTTATCGTCCAGTAGCCCAAAATAATCATCAGACACATATGAATATGAGGGACTTAGAGAGTTGGCGCTTTGGTAGGTAATAATATAATTAGAGTTCTTTGTAGTACTAGAAATGGGCGTTTTATTGTCATATGAGCCATCACCGAAGAGTAAAAGATATTTGGGCATTTCGGCTGGGCCACTGGCTTTGTTATACAGCATTTTCATGAAATTTCGTATTGAAGCCGGATCGGGCATTCCTGATGAAAACTCATTATACACCTGGTCTGGCGTAACAACGGCTGTAGATAATCCGTCATGTTGATAATGTAAACCTGCAAGGGCCTGTGCCTGTGTAAGAAAATCAGGGTGACTAACAATGACCAAATCTATGTTTTGAAGACCATGCAGGTTTTGATTAGGAACTATTTCACTAAGGATAACCGGTTTCAGGAAAACTGTTTGGGAATTGAAGGCTACATAGTTGTGAAGCTCACTTGCATTGGCTTTGAATGAGTAGGTGTTATTCAGAATGTCCCCGCTCATTTGTGTTACATTATGAATATCCGTCACATCCCATACCTGAATGTTTGCACCGGCATTTGAAACATTGAATAATCCGATATTTCCGGATCCTACTGACTGAACATCTCGAAAAGCCAATTGTGAAGATGAATTCATTGCCAAATTTTGTCGAACCATTATATTTAAATAGCCTAACCACCCTTGAGCAATTGAATTTCCGCTATTATCAAAGCTAACCCTGATAGTTATATTGTCCGATCCAGCTTTAAATACATTGTTATAAAACACAATGTTCCCGTATGTATCAAGATCATTGCCCACATTCACCGATGGAATGGATACAGATCCGATGGATTGATTATTTTGGAGAAAATAAAAAGCATTGACAGAGCTTGATCGACCTACAACTTCTGCTTCAAATTTAACAGTATCGGTTGTTACAAGGTTTGGGAAATTGAAACTAAAGTTCTGACTCGAGTTCGAGGAAGAAAAGTTTTCTCCAAACCAAGACCTCCCTGATTTAATTAAATTATTTAGATTCTCCTCATGACAATCCATGCCGTCAAAAGTATTTACCTGGAAATTGGATTCATCCGTTGGTATTACCGCCGGGGAAATACGTTTACCCCCAGGAGAGTTTGTAATATAATAATAGGAGTAATCGCTAAATTGGTGTTTATGATGGTCAAATAATTTCTTAACATTATTATAGCTCCATGTTACAGGACCTTCAGCATAAAATAAAATATAATCCGTCATTACCATAATCGGAATCTCCTCCGGATCATCAGGAACATTACCAGTGTATACTTCAGAGAGCATTTTTCCTCCATTACCATAAATACGAACCTGATCAGGATCAGTTATACCAATGTTTTTAAGGTCATTGAATGATATCTGGTAAACACCACTATTTTTTACTCCGAGTTTATGCCACACACCAGTGCTAAAAACTGACTGTTCGGAAAATAGCGAAACTGCTTTTGCAGATTTTAAAGAAAAACCAACAGGCAAAATCTTTATTGAGAAAAACTTGAGCCGTTCTACTTTCCCATTACCTGGATTTTTTCGTAGTGGAACAAAGGTGTATCGCAAATATGGTATTTTTCGATCTTGTGCAATGGTATAGCTTATCTTTATGGTATCATCGATTTGTATGTGTGATAGAGCAATGATTTCATCATTAGGAACTTCCTCAAAATAAGTTTGTGTGAAACTTACCTGATAATATAAATTACTAGAAGCATTCAGCTTAACAAGGCCCTCGTAATAAGAGATGCTGTGGTCAGTGCTGTAAGCCACGTGGTCAAAATTTAAAAGGTATCTTGTTATTCCCAAGTCTGGATCAACAATCGACTTGACTGGTTTCCAGCTAATTGAACCCGAAAAGTTTATTTCCTGACTTTTTACAGATAAGTCTGACAACCATATTCCGATAAACAAAAGTAAAATATTAACACGCATCTTTGTTATACCAATCAATCGCATTGCCTCCTTTTAGTAGTAATTTAAATATTAACGAAAACAAAGATATAGTTATTGTAGTTTAGTGCATCAATAAATAATAATTTGAGTTCATTAATCGTTCTCATTACAAAATAATTTTTATCATCTTTTGCGGATTGTAATCGCAGATGAATATTTTTGCGGATCAAACTTTAACAATATATATTTTTAATTTATTTTAACGAATTTAGCAGCTTGCACTTTACTCCAAAAGCATATCGCAATGTATTGATTGGATTAGCATTAACTTATTTGTACGGATTTTCTGATTTTTGCAAAGTTTCTGCCCAAGACCCCGTATTTTCGCAGTTCATGTTTAATCAGTTAAGCTTTAATCCTGCATTTGCCGGAAACATACCTTATCCACGGTTTATATGCGGTTACCGTAATCAGTGGCCACAACTTGGGAATACTTATGTTAGTTATTACGCTTCATATGATCAATTCGTGAATTGGCTTGGAGGTGGTGCAGGAATTAATCTATCGAGAGACGTTCAGGGAAAAGGAGTTTTTTCAAAAACTTCTTGTGATTTAATGTATAGCTTCCCTATCGAATTCAGTAATGACCTGATAGTCAATCTTGGATTACAGGCCGGACTCACACAAAAAAGTGTTTCCGGAACCGATTTGGTATTGCCTGATCAAAATCCATTTCAGAGCTCAACACAACAGGAATTTATTCCCAATCAGTCAAAAATATATCCTGATTTTGCCGCTGGTACAACTTTTCGCATTCATGAACAATATCAAATAAATTTCTCCGTTTATCATTTAAATAACCCCAAGGAAACGATGGGTTCTGAAAATAAATTTTTGTCACCAGTTTGCTATAACCTTCAGATTTTAGGGAAGTTCCCAGCAAAAAAAGGAAACAGGAATGATGAAACAGGAACCTCGATTCAGCCTGGAGTGATGGCTCAAATGCAAAGGGGCAATATATTTTTTGGCGGGGGCACTAACGTTCTTTTTTCTTCGTTTATGGGTGGGATCTGGTTTAGAAATAATATATCTTTGAATATTAATTCATATATATTTTTAGCAGGATATACACACTCGGGATTATCACTCTATTACAGTTATGATTTATGGGTACCAAAAAATAATCAGGGCTTTAAAAATTATGGTGCCCACGAGGTAACCTTTATTTATCTTTTTCAGTATAATGACCCGAGGAAAAAAATGCGAACGATAAAATGTCCGAAATTTTAATAAAATTGCAGCCTTAAATTGCTTAGACAAGAAAAAAATTGATTATATTTGATAATAAAAACATTTTATGTTATGAAACACAAGGTTAGTTTTATCACTTTCTTAGCTGTACTGGTTTTAATATCAGGTGCTTGTAGTCTTTTTGGCGGAAAGAAAAAGAAGGGTGTTTCTGCCACCACCGGATGGCAATACAACAATCCTGATAACGGAGGATTTGAAGTAAAAGAGGGCGTTGAACAAGCAACGGGTCCAAACTTGGTTTTTGTAGAAGGTGGTTCGTTCACAATGGGTAGAGTAGAACAAGATGTTACCTACGATTGGAACAATGTTCCGCGAAGAGTTACAGTAGAGTCGTTCTATATGGACCAAAGCGAAGTTACCAACGTAGACTATCGCGAGTATTTATACTGGCTTTCGAGGGTCTTTACCAATTATCCTGAAGTTTACCGTAAGGCTCTTCCTGACACATTGGTATGGCGTACTCCATTGGCTTACAACGAACCATATGTACAATACTATTTCCGGCACCCATCTTATAACGACTATCCTGTAGTTGGTGTAAATTGGTTACAAGCTAATGACTATTGCGCATGGAGAACTGACCGTGTAAATGAAAACATTCTAATTCAGGAAGGTATTCTTGAAATGGATCCCAACCAATCGGGTAACGAGAATTTCAATACTGAATCATACTTAGCAGGACAATATGAAGGCGTTGTGCGTAAAAACCTTCCAAGTCTTGATCCAAAGAAAGAAGATCGTAAAGTAACCATGGAAGATGGTTTACTTCTTCCAAAATACCGTCTCCCAACAGAAGCAGAATGGGAATACGCAGCTTATGCTTTGATTGGAAATTCATATGATGAAAGAATTTACGAAAGAAGAATTTATCCATGGAATGGCCACAACGTTCGCAATGATACCAAGAAAGTTCGGGGTCAAATGCGAGCAAATTTTGTACGTGGTAGAGGTGATATGATGGGTGTTGCCGGTGCTCTTAATGATGCAGGAAGCATCACCGTTCCGGTTACCTCGTTCTGGCCAAATGATTATGGTCTCTATTGTATGGCAGGTAATGTTAACGAATGGGTATTGGATGTTTATCGTCCGCTTTCGTTTGAAGATTTTGATGAATTCCGTCCTTTCCGTGGTAACATATTCGAAACATTAGAACGGGATGAAGAAGGCAATGTAATGGAAAAAGATAGTCTTGGTCGCTTAAGGGTTAGGCCTGTTACAGAAGCTGAAGCAACTCAAAAATGGAGAAGATATAACAAGGCTGATTATAGAAACCACATGGATGGTGACTATGCTTCAAGCATTGATTATGGTAATGCTGATGCCGATAAAGGCCCAGGCTCACAACGTATGTATTCTCAAAAACCTTCGGATATGTCCTCACTTATCAATGACAATGTTCGGGTATACAAAGGCGGTTCTTGGAGAGACAGAGCTTATTGGCTGACTCCTGGTTCAAGAAGATTTTTATCTGAAGATCAGGGTAAAGATGATTTAGGATTCCGTTGTGCAATGACACGTGTTGGATCATCTGTTGGATATGGTAAGAAAAGTAAATAAACGCTATTTTACATAACAACACAAAGGGGCTTAAAATGCCCCTTTTTTATTGATTACCATGAATATTGAAAGTCTTTATCAATTATATTCAAAGCAATATAAGGTTACTACTGATTCACGAAATGTTCCAAGCGGCTCTATTTACTTTGCTATTCAGGGAGACCGTTTTGATGGTAATGCTTTTGCTAACAATGCTTTGGGCAATGGTGCGGCGTACGCCATTATCGATAAAAAGGAATACTTTATAGATGAACGTACGATATGTGTTGAAAATACCCTCGAAACACTACAAAAATTAGCCAATTATCATCGTCGCAAATTAGGCATTCCCATTATAGCCATAACAGGAACAAATGGCAAAACTACAACCAAGGAATTGATGCGTTCCGTTTTGGAACAGAAATTCAAAGTATGTGCAACACTTGGAAATCTGAATAATCACCTTGGCGTTCCAATCACTCTTCTCTCAATGAATCCGGAAATTGAAATGGGTGTAATAGAAATGGGGGCAAACCACCCCGGAGAAATCAGACAATTATGCCAAATAGCGGAGCCAAATTATGGATTGATAACCAACATTGGTAAGGCTCATTTGGATGGATTTGGAGGTTTTCAGGGTGTAATCAAAGCTAAAAAGGAATTGTATGATTATTTGATTGCACAGGATGGAATTGTATTTTTAAATTCAGGTAATAATATTCTTACCGAATTGCTTGAAGAACATCAACTAAAATCAGTTACATATGGGTTGTCGGATAATCAATGCCAGGGAAGCATCATTGAATCGGATCCATACTTGATAATGAGTATTGCAAATCGTATAAACGAAAGCGACACTCAAAAAATTCAAATAAGGACAAATCTGGTTGGCCAATACAATGCTGAAAATGTTATGGCAGCCGCATGTGTTGGCTTATATTTTAAAATTCAACCTGAAAAAATACAAACTGCAATTGAACAATATGTTCCAACCAATAATCGTTCACAACTCAAGAATACTGAAAAAAACAGGTTGTTGCTGGATTATTATAATGCCAATCCTTCAAGTACTGAAGTGGCTGTTACAAATTTCTTAAATATCGAGGGTTCCAATAAAGTAATTATTTTGGGAGATATGCTTGAGTTAGGAGAAGAATCCGTGGCAGAACATTCTAATATTTTAAAAAGGCTTGCAGGTATAAAAGATTGTAAAGTTCTGCTTGTGGGTCCATATTATAAGGAGCTTGCCTCTAATTTTGGTTTTACAGCCTTTTCAAAAGCCGAGGAATTACGTGATTGGATTTCGCTAAATCCCATTGAACAAAGCTTTATTCTTATTAAAGGCTCTAGAGGAATACAATTGGAGAAAATATTGGATCAACTATAG
>WSSedL1CaDRAFT_10000853_pt1 | contig 19924 bp, 20 predicted proteins | sample WetSurSL1Cattail_FD_9464 | JGI IMG/M metagenome (IMG submission 9464)
CACCGGCCATTATCCGAACCAAGTGCTGTTGATCGGCTGCCAGCCCGAAGAGCTGGAAGACTATGGTGGGAGCTTGCGCCCCATCGTGAAACAAGCCATGGGGCCAGCGTTGGCGCAAGGTATTGAGGTACTTGCAGCTTGGGGGGCCCAGCCCCAACGCCGCGCAACACCCTTGCCGGAAGATGCCACCTTGGCCGGCGCCATGCTGACGCTGGAACGGTACGAACGTGATCGCCCCAGCTCTGAGCAGGCGTGTCGCAAGGGGGATGACCGCTTCATCCCCAAGGTGCTCTGATGTGTATTGGCATTCCCATGCAGGTGATCACGGTTGAACCCGGCTTTGCCTTTGTCAGCGGGCGCGGTGAAACCCGGCGTGTCAAAACCAGCTTGATTGAGCAATGCGAGCCCGGCCAGTGGCTGCTAGTCTTTCTGGACGATGCACGCGAGCTGATCAGCGCTGAACGCGCCGCCGAAGTCAACGCAACGCTGGACCTGCTGATGTCTGCGTTGGGGCACGGCGGATCAGAGACATCTCCTGACGAACCAGGTTTTTCACTGCCCTCCGGCATGGATGTGTATGCCATTCAACAGATGACACAAAGCTGATCAACACCACACATTGGAGCTACCCATGACCGACTTTGATATCGAGGCCCCGCCACTGCTGGCACAACTGGTCAGCAAATACCAGGCCGTATGGATTGACTTTGACAACGTGGAGGCCTGGTTGGCCGCCCAGCAAGGTGATCACGTCTTGCTGTTTGCCGGTGACCCGGTCAGGTTCCCGGAGGCAGTGGATGTGGCGGTGGTCTTACCGGAACTGCAAAAAACCAGTGCTTCAGTGGGGCGCCCGTTTGGCATGGCCGTTGCCGTTCCTGACACGGCAGAAGCTCTGGCGAAAAAATACGGTTCACAACGCTGGCCCACCCTGATGTTTTTCAGGGATGGTGACTATGTGACCACACTGTCTGGCATGCATGACTGGACCGACTATCTGACACTGCTGGCACAAGCCCTTGGCGCACCCAAGAGCCGTGCCCCCACCATTGGCATCCCTGTGGTCAGTAGCCATGCACAAACCACAAGTTGCCACTGACCTCCCTCACCCCTTGCCAGATTGCGAGCCCCCTATGTTTGACACCAAACCGTTTCCCATTCGCGTGGTGGCCGATCTTGGCCCCGGCAGTTATTCAGAAGACGAGGCGCTGGACTATCTTTCCATGCCGCAGGGTATGGCAACCTATCACACCCCCGCGCTGCCAGAGCCGGAGGAGATTGCCCAACATGCGGGCGCCGTCGAAGTGTTACATGGGGTGCTTGCGGCCCTGCGCCAGGTGGCCGAGGGTGCTGCGCCCAAAACCGAGACGGCTCGTGTCACGCTGGCGGGTCTTGTTGCACAGGACCTGACGCTGATCAACCAGGTGTTGGGTGAAGGCGAAGTCAGTGCGCAGGTGTTGGCCCAGAACGGCACTCCCGCGCTACACATTCAGGAGTCTGTTTTTGCGGGTGTGTGGCGCGTTATTGAGTCACACCCTGACGGCTCGGTGAGTGACTGGATTGAAGTGGGCGCTGTGCCTGAAGCATTGCGACAAACGGCCGAGAAGGATGGCAGCCAAACCCCGACACCTACTTTGCCCTTGCCACCCGATGTGATGAACGTACCCAGTGTGCTGGTGGAGCTGGAAGACCAGCGCAGCACCTGGCAGCCGGGCCAAATCACCCACGTGGTCAATCTGAGCCTGCTGCCCCTGACCCCCATGGACATTGCTCACCTGGACCATCAGTTGGGCACCGGGCAGGTGCTGATCCTGTCACGTGGTTATGGCAACTGCCGCATCACCAATTGCTGTGTTCCCCACACCTGGCGCGTGGTGTACTACAACTCGCAAGACACGGTGATCCTGAATTCCGTGGAGGTGACCGATATGCCCGAAGTGGCCTGCGCTGCACCGGAAGACCTGTGCGATTCTGTGCAGCGTTTGCATGAAGTCTTGTTGTGGGTGAATCAGTCCTAAGTGCAGCGTGAGGAACAATCCATGAGCGGCGTGGACGGTCAACAGTTTGAGGGCAGCTACCTGGGCGACCGCTCACGCCTGCCATCACACGCCAAACTGGAATGCAAAATTTGCTGGTGGGTCTACGACCCGGCCGAGGGTGACCCGCAGTGGCAGATCACACCGGGCACGCCATTCGCAGACTTACCCGCGCACTGGCGCTGCCCCCAATGTGACGGTGCTGCCAACCAATTCATGGTGGTGTGATGAGCAGTTCCCCGTCGCCTCGGGTTCTGGCACTTCAACAAACCTTTGCCGAGATCGCCCGCACCCGCATGTTGGGGGTACCGGTGCAAAACCATGCCATCCAAGTTCAGGCGATTGGTTTTGCCCCTGAGCCTGACAACACAAACATGCTGCTGGGTGTGCTGGTCACCCCGTGGTTCATGAACCTGGTTCGGTTACCTACACAAACTGCCTTTCCTGGGGAAAGACTACTGTCAGTTGGAAAAAAAGCCAACCGTTCGGTGGGCAATCGGTCTTTTGAGTTCATGGGTGCTGACGAGCCAGACATCGGCGCTTTTGAAGTCTGCTCCTTGTTTTCGCCCATGTTTGAGTTTGCCAATCATGCGACGGCGGCGGATACTGCCAACGAAATACTCAAACTGCTCCGCATGCCTGTGAAACCAGCACCCACCACACCACCCAACTTGCCAAGCCGACGCGGTTTTCTGTTGGGACGCGGCATCAAACCCGAGCGCGCCCCAGCATGAACATTGCCGTGGATCTGGCGGGCAGCTACACCTTGCGCCCCGGCGTGCCTCACAGCATTGAAGGCCAGCGGCCAGTGATGAGCCGTGGCGCTCTTGGCAAGCTGCTACGGGGGCAGCAAGGCGAGTCGGTTGAGCGCATGCTGGGGCAAGTGTTCACGCTGTGTTCACATGCACACCGTCGAACAGCGCGGCTGGCCATGAATGCCGCCAACCCGCACGCTGACAACCCCCTGCCCAACGAGCCCCCCGTGTTGTTGTGGCTGGAAACTGCACGGGATCATTTACGCAGCATAGCGTTGGACTGGCCCCGTCGGCAGCCTGATTTGTCAATCAAACCAAACCAGATGGACTGGTTACGCGACTGCCCGCTTTCCCTGAGCCACACCAGCCACCAGGGCACACCAGACCAAGCCTGGGAAGCGCTCACACAATTGAGGCGCTGGATTGAAGATCAGCTGTTGGGCCAACCCGTGGTCCGCTGGCTAATTCACCATCGCGACGTTGATGCTCTGACGCGATGGTGCCGCTCCCACGCGCCGAACTTGCCCCCGGCACACGCTCTGCACACCTGGCATGGGTCGGCCCACACACTGACGCCAAACACACGTAGCCTTGACTTGCTCGACACCAACCCGCTTCAGCAGGCGACCACGCTGCAGACACTGGCAGACGTGATTGCCAGCGACAACACCTTCACCCAATACCCGACCTGGCTGGGTGCGTGCGCCGAAACCGGCCCGTGGACCCGCTTGCGGCATCACAACAAGGCAAGCACAACCCCTGTCACCGCCTGGACACGGCTGTCCGCACGTTGGACAGAACTGCTGGAGATAGCCGCCATCAAGCCACATACCCCTGAGCAACAGTTACCCACCATGTTGGCCAGTGGTGCGCAGCGGGTGGCTGAGGGCCAAGCCATCGCCTGGTGTGAAATGGCGCGTGGCCTCCTTGTGCACTGGGTGCAGTTGGATGCCCAAGGGCGGGTTGCCGACTACCGGGTGCTGGCCCCCACCGAATGGAACTTTCATCCCAAAGGCGTGTTGGCCCAGGCACTCACCGCACTTACACCCCAAGACACCGCGTCGGCCTGGGCACTCGCCGCAGCGTTTGATGCCTGCGTCGAGTGCAAGGTGAGCGCTTCAGAGAATGTGGAGGCCAGCCATGCATGAACTCAGTCTGGCAGGCGGCATCCTGCGTGTGCTGGAACAAACCCGTGAGCGTGACCCGTTTGAGCGTGTCACCCACCTGCGCCTGGAAGCCGGTGCCTTGAGTGGCGTCGAGCTGTCCGCATTGCGCTTTGCGCTCGAAGCTATCGCGCCCGGCACCTGCCTGGAAAACGCCACGGTTGACATTGAAGAGCCAGCCGCCACCGCCTGGTGTATACCGTGTTGCCAAAGCGTGGAAATCCGCTCCCGCCTGGACCCGTGTCCTCTGTGCGGTGGCGCTCAATTACAAGCCACCAGTGGCACAGAATTGCGCGTGATGGAATTGCAGGTCATCTGATTTCACCAACAAAAAAAGGAAGACAACATGTGTGTCGTTTGCGGTTGCAGTAACACCGGTGCCACCCCGTCAGACCCCAGCGTGGCCGTTCACCCCACCACCGGCGACCTGCATTTTGGTGCCGGGGCGGCCAAGGTGTCGGTGCCCGGCATGAGCCAGGCCCGCGCCATCAAGTTGGAGACCGATGTGCTGGGCGCCAACAACGCTATCGCCGCGCAAAACCGGGCGCATTTTGCGTCACACGAGGTCACCGCCTACAACCTGGTCTCCAGCCCCGGCTCCGGCAAAACCACGCTCTTGTGCGCCACCATCCATGCCCTCAAACAGCGCCACCCAGACGTGGCCGTGGCGGTGATTGAAGGCGACCAACAAACCAGTTTTGACGCCGACCGCATCCGTGCCACCGGTGCGCCCGCCATCCAGATCAACACCGGCAAAGGCTGCCACCTGGACGCACCGATGGTGGCCGAGGCGTTTTCGCGGCTGGACTTGCACGCAACACACCACCATGCACATGAAGCGTCACACCACGGCCACACCCATGACCACGATCATGAACACAGCCACGATCACGCGCACGACCACGACCATGACCATGACCACGCGCATTCGCATGACCACGAACACACCCACGATGCGCCCACGATTCTGTTCATCGAAAACGTCGGCAATCTAGTTTGCCCTGCCCTGTGGGACCTGGGGGAAAAGGCCAAAGTCGTCATCCTCTCGGTCACCGAGGGTGAAGACAAACCTCTCAAATACCCCGACATGTTTGCCGCCGCCAATTTAATGATTTTGAACAAGATCGACCTGTTGCCCCATGTGTCATTCGATGTGGAGCGCTGCAAAGCCTACGCCCGCCGTATCAACCCCGGCATCCAAATCCTGGAACTGTCTGCCACCACCGGCCAAGGCATGGGCGCCTGGCTGGACTGGCTGCTGGCCGTCGATCACGATCACCAGACCACCGACGCTTTGCAAGCCCGCATCACCCAACTTGAGGTCGAACTGGCACAGGCCAAAGCCCAAATCAACGCGCAGCCCGCCAAGGCTTAAGCCCCATGGCAGGTTTTCTGGCATGCGGCTCAATGGCGAGCAGCTGCCGCGCATTTGTGAATGTCAGACTTGCCCACTATTCATCAAATGGGTTCACCACTTGCACGCCGCAGCCCATAAAGTCGCGCACGTTGCGCGTGGTCAGCACCAGTTGGTGCTCCATGGCCGTGGCGGCAATCAGCATGTCGGGGGTACTGCGAACAATGCCTTGGGCCTGAAATTGCCCACGCATCGCGCCCGCACGCTGCGCTATTGCTTGCGTGATGGGGTAAACCGCATGCAGCTGCGCCACCAGCGCATTAAACAACGTCAGTTTGCGGGTATTGGGCTGCCAGGCCAGGCCAAAGTGCGCTTCCTCCAGGGTGATGGTCGAAATGGCCATCAACTCCACAGACTGCAGCCACTGCATCACGCGGGTGTCGGGTGTTTTTTTGACGAATTCGCTGATGACATTTGTGTCGGCTAAAACAATGGTCACACTCATGGGGTCGGTTTCAGAGGGTGTCAGAAAAGGCGTTGCCGCGCTGCCACGTCGTTTGCCGTGGCGAGGACGCTGCGGCGTCAAGCCCGGTATCGTCTTGCGGTGCAAATTTTTCCCGCAAGCCTTGCACCCGGTCGAAAAGGCTCTGCGGCTCGGTTTGCGCAGCGGCTTGGTGACTATCAAAGTAATCGGCAGATACCAGAACCGCCACCGGCTTATTGCGGTTGGTGATGAATTGGGGCTGCTGCTGCGCGAGTGCGATCAAGGACGACAGTTGCTGGCGCGATTGAGCGATTGAAATAGACATAAACACCTTTGATGCACATAAGATATGTACATTATAGGTAAATAGCACCATACGAGGCCTCCTTCGCACCCATGATTTTAGCAGCCTGACACAACGGTCAGAAGCCCAGCCGGTACAGGCGAAACATGGTGAAATGTGCCAACCCTTCAGCAACTACAACATGAATTCCCCAGACCTGCCTTTTCCGCAAATGGTGTTACCACTGGTGTTGGTGGTGGACGACGAAACACATTCGCTCGACGCCATCCGGCGCAATCTGGAAGAAGATTTTTCGGTGTTGACGGCCAGCTCGGCTGAGGATGCCCGCAAGTTACTGGAGCGGCATGAGGTCAGCGTGATCCTGTGTGACCAGCGCATGCCGGGTACCACCGGTGTCAAGTTCCTCAAAGAAGTGAGAGAGCTGTGGCCCGACACGGTGCGCATCATCATCTCGGGCTACACCGACTCACAGGACATCATCGCTGGCATCAACGAGGCCGGCATCTACCAATACATGCCCAAACCCTGGCTGCCAGAGCACCTGCTGGCCACCGTGACCAATGCCGTGGAGGCACGCAATCTGCAGATGCAGACCCAGCGCCTGAATCTGGAGTTGCGCACCAGCGCCCCCGTGCTGCGCCAGCGCAAGCAGGTGTCCATGGCCAAAGCCCATGAAGCATTTGACTTCGACAACATGGTGCGCGCGCCCGGCAGCCCGCTCGACAGTGTTTACGACATGGCCGCACGTGTGGCCCGTTATGACCTGTCGGTGCTGGTCACCGGTGAATCGGGCACCGGCAAAGAGTTGCTGGCCCGTGCTATCCATTACGCCAGCCCGCGCAGTGAACGTGCCTTTGTGATGGAAAACTGCGCCGCCATGTCTGACACGCTGCTCGAATCCGAGCTGTTTGGCCACAAACGTGGTTCGTTCACCGGCGCTTTCGAAGACCATGTAGGCCTGTTCCAGCGGGCGGATGGTGGCACCATTTTTTTGGATGAAATTGGTGACACATCGCCAGCCTTTCAGGTCAAGCTACTGCGCGTGTTGCAAGAGGGCGAGGTGCGGCCCGTGGGCGCCAGCCAGCCGGTGCTGGTCAATGTGCGGGTGATTGCCGCCACCCACCGTGATTTGGAGCAGGACGTGCGCTCCGGTCGCTTCCGTGAAGACCTGTATTACCGCATTGCCAGCATCACGCTGTCAGTGCCACCGCTGCGCGAACGCAGTGCCGACATCCTGCCGATTGCCCAAGCCTTGCTGGAACGCGCTGGTGTGGAGTTGGGCCACCCGAATGTGCGATTTGCCAAAGATGTGCCGGCCAATTTGCTGGCACACCCCTGGCCCGGCAACATCCGCGAGTTAAAAAACGAGATTTATCGCGCCGTGGCGCTGTCGGATGGCGAAACCGTGTCGGCCACCTCATTCTCACAACGGGTGCTCTACGGGCAGCCGGGCCAGGCCGCCACCGCACAGGGCACCCCGCTGGCACAGAGTGGCAGCCTGCAGGAACGCCTGGATGCGATCGAGGCGGTGATTCTGCGCGAAACCATGTTGCGCCACCACTGGAACAAAACCCACGCGGCCAAAGAACTGGGCTTGTCGCGGGTTGGCTTGCGGCAAAAACTGGCGCGTTTTGGCCTGGAGGGACAAACCGATGCGTGAACCTGCTTTTAACGTGTTGTGGCTGCAGTCGGGTGGCTGTGGCGGCTGCAGCATGTCACTGTTGTGTGCCGACACCGCAGACTTTCGGGGCCAGTTGCGCCAGGCGGGCATCAACTTGCTGTGGCACCCATCCCTGTCGCTGGAAACCGGCCAGGAGTTGTTGGAGGTATTGGAAGACTGTTTGATCGGCAAAACCGCTCTGCACGCACTGTGTGTGGAGGGTTCCATCTTGCGTGGCCCGGAAGGTACTGGCCACTTCCACCTGCTGGCAGGCACCCAGATTCCCATGATGACCTGGGTACGCCGTCTGAGCGCCGTGGCGCAGCATGTGTTGGCTATGGGCACCTGTGCCGCATTTGGTGGCATCACCGCCGCAGGCAGCAACCCCACCGATGCCTGCGGCCTGCAATACGAGGGCGATCAGGCTGGCGGACTGCTGGGCAGCGACTGGCGTAGCCGCGTCGGTTTGCCGGTGATCAACGTCGCGGGCTGCCCAACGCACCCAGGCTGGGTGCTGGAAACCCTGGCCGCGCTGGCGGGTCCACAGCCCATGCAGGCAGACCAGTTGGATGCCTTGGCCCGCCCGCGCTTCTACAGCGACGAGTTGGTGCACCACGGCTGCACCCGCAACGAATACTACGAATACAAGGCCAGTGCTGAAGCACCGGGCGACCTGGGCTGCATGATGGAAAACCGGGGTTGCAAAGGCACCCAGGCACATGCCGACTGCAACATCCGCCTGTGGAACGGTGAAGGCTCCTGCATACGCGGTGGTTACGCTTGCATCAGCTGCACCGAACCCGGCTTTGAAGAACCCGGCCACCGCTTTGACCAAACGCCCAAAGTCGCAGGTATTCCCATCGGCCTGCCCACCGACATGCACAAAGCCTGGTTTGTGGCGCTGGCCTCTCTGTCCAAATCCGCCACGCCCAAACGCGTCAAACTCAACGCCACATCGAGCCATATCGTGGTGGCGCCGACGATCAAAAAAACACGCCTGAAATGACACGTCTGTTAGTCGGACCCTTCAACCGGGTCGAAGGGGATTTGGAAGTCAGCCTGGAGGTGGCAGACGGCCAAGTCCGAGAAGCCCGGGTCAACGCCACCATGTACCGGGGTTTCGAGCAAATATTGCAAGGCAAACATCCGTTGGATGCGCTGGTTTATGTTCCGCGCATCTGCGGCATCTGCTCGGTCACCCAGTCGGTTGCTGCTGCGCGGGCGCTGGCAGCGGCCTGTGGTGTGACGCCGCCGCCCAACGGTGTACTGCTGACCAACCTGATGTTGGCTTGCGAAAACGCGGCCGACCACCTGACGCACTTCTACCTGTTTTTTATGCCCGACTTCACCCGCGAGGTGTATGCCGACCGAGCCTGGCATGCGCAGGTGCAACAACGATTTTCGACCGTAGCGGGTGAACATGCCCGTGAAGCGGTGGCTGTGCGACAGCGCTGGATGCACATCATGGGCACGCTGGGTGGCAAGTGGCCACACACCCAGTCCATCGTGCCCGGCGGCTCCACTCGGGGCATCAGCAGTTCTGAGCGTTACCGGCTTGGCGCACGTGTGGCCGAGATGCGTGGTTTTCTGGAGCGGGTGTTGTATGCGACCCCGCTGGAAGAGATGATCGCATTGGACAGTGAAGAGGCGCTGGCCCAATGGTGCGAGCGCGAACCGTTGCGCGGCGACTTGCGGCTGTTCTTGTCGATCGCACAAGAGCTGGGGTTGGAAACACTGGGCCGTGGCCCGGATCTGACCCTGAGCTACGGTGCCTTTGCCGAACACGACGGCGCGTACGCCATGGCACCCGGCGTCTGGAACGGCCACAGCCTGCAAGCGGTCAACATCGAAAAAATCACCGAAGATGCCCGCCACGCCTGGCTGGCGGACCACGGCACAGCCTTGCCACCTGCGGTGGGCCTGACACAACCAAACATGAACAAACCCGAAGCCTACACCTGGAACAAAGCCCCGCGCCTGGATGGCCAGGTGCTGGAAACCGGTGCACTGGCACGCCAGTTGGCAAACGGCCAACCTCTGATTCGCGCTCTGTGGCAGCGCAGCCGGGGCAATGTTTTGACCCGTGTGCTGGCCAGATCCCTGGAGCTGGCCCAGCTGGTGTTACTGGCCGAGCACTACCTGCGCACCCTTGTGCCTGGGGCCACCTGCTGTGTGGACAGCTACCTGCCCGACCACGCCGATGTTTATGGGCTGTGCGAAGCAGCACGTGGCAGCCTTGGACACTGGTTGTCCATCCGCGACGGCCGTATTGCCAATTACCAGATCATTGCGCCTACCAGCTGGAACTTTTCACCGCGCGACAGTTTAGGCACACCGGGTGCACTAGAGGCCGCGCTGGTCGGTGCACCGGTGGCCGAAGGTGACAAAACCCCGGTCGCGGTGCAACACATCGTGCGCTCGTTTGACCCTTGTATGGTCTGCACCGTGCATTAAACAGGTAGAGAAATATGGACCTGCCTCGGCCAGATATCCCCTCAGCACCGCCCCCACAGGAAGGGCTGGACGAAGGTGCCTGGTTGGACGTGATCCAGAAGATGGACGAGGTCTATTCACGCCTGCTGGCGGACGAGGTAGCGCTGGAGCAAAAAAATGCCCAGCTCGAAGCCTCACAACAGCTGGTGTTCAGCCTACTGTCGTCGATGTCGGACGTGCTGGTGGCCGCTGACGCAAACGGTTTGATCGAGCAAACCAACCAGGCCCTGTGTGACCTGGTAGGCAGCAGCGACGAAGCCCTGATGGGCCAACCCATGCACAGCCTGCTGGACAGCAGCCAGGGTGCGGACCTACTGCAGGGCATGATGCAACGCACCACCCATTTGCGCCAAGGTGACACGGTCGAACTGTTGCTGCGCGACAAGGCGGGCCAGGCGGTGCCGGTGGATTTCACCGTGACACCGCGTTTTGATGGCCGACGGCGCTGCGTGGGTTATGTGTTTGTCGGGCGGCCGATGGCCGAGATCAAGCGCGCCTATCACCAATTACACGAGGCCCACGAGGCCCTCAAACTCACCCAGCAGCAGCTGTTGCATGCCGAAAAAATGTCGTCGCTGGGGCGCCTGGTGGCGGGTGTGGCGCATGAACTCAACAACCCGATCAGCTTTGTGCTGGGCAATGTGCATGTGCTCAACCGCTACACCACCCGGCTGCGCCAATATCTGGACGCGTTACACGCCGAAGCCGCCTTCAGCAACAACCCGGACCTGGCTGCGCTGGCGCACAAGCTGCGCATCGACCACATCCTGCAAGACCTGCCCTCACTGATGGACGGCACCATCGAGGGCGCCCAGCGCACCGCGAGCATTGTGGACGGCCTCAAACGTTTCTCGGTGCTCGACGGTGAGGAACGTGAGGTGGTCGCCGTAGACGGCGTGGTGGCGCGTGCCATCCACTGGGTACGCACCGGCATGAAGCTGGACTTTGAGGTGACGTTTCAAGACTGTTCGGGCTGCACCGTGATGGGCAACGCCGGGCAGTTGTTGCAGGTGCTGATGAACCTGATCCAAAACGCCTACGACGCCGCGTCCAGCCCAAGTGGCCCCACACCCAAACTGAGCATCTGCGCCAGCCGCGAGGACGACTGGGTGGTGATCTCGTTACACGACAACGGCCCGGGCATTGAGCCCCAGGTTTTGTCGCGGATTTTTGAGCCTTTTTTCACCACCAAACCGGTCGGCAAAGGCACCGGCCTGGGGCTGTCCATCGGTTACGGCATCGTCAAGCGCCATGGCGGCACCCTGACCGCGCACAACCACCCGCAGGGCGGCGCGGAGTTTGTGCTGCGTTTGCCAGCTTTGGCTCCATGAGCTTGGGGCTTGCCTGACAGGCTGGCGGTAACGTCGCACAATATATGACAAATTGGCCTCTAGCCCAAGTGACAAAAGGACTTATAGCTATCTAATAAATAGCTGCTGATCAGACTAGAACATCATCCCTCAAGGGTGCCCTTTGGCACCTGTCCACCACCTGACTTGATCGAAAGTTGGTTTCTGCCCTATTAGAGCCAACCAACTTTTGCGGCGCCGGTAAGTTGCAACCCGGAGCTGAAATCTGACGGTATGAACTCATCACCTGAAACCGGTCCTTCGATGCGTTGACCTTGCGACCTTCGCTCAGGAACCGTCTCTTAACAGCCGTCCTCCATAGTGTTTCATCGACAGTAGCGGCGCATCCTTCTAAGATTACTCCATTCAGAGAGGATAACCATGACAATCCGAGAACTTGTAGGTGCAGAAGCTGAGGCGTTGGTTCAGGAACAGATACGCCAGCACTGCGCAGGCATACAAAACTCGCTTTCAGTTTTCGATGCCAGAAGCGCCGTCGGGGCATGGTTTGAGGTGCTGCGGGGCGTTGAAGAACTTATTAACCTGCCACTGTTTGAACTTGAGGATAAGCAGGCGGTTCTGGCGCTGGTTAGCCTGCCGCTCGACCGCCTATCACCGCCGCAGGTGGCAAACCTACGCGAAATGCTGGCTGACCAGTTCGAAGCCGGTGTCGCAAAGCGCTTCGTGCAGACAGTGCTCAGGTCGGCCGCAATCGGCATGGCTTTTCGAATGCATGGAATGGAAGGTGGGGATGAGTTTCGAACCCTGGGCGGCGCTATCGCCTACTTTCAGTCAAGACGACGTCAAATGGTGGGCCTGCTGTACTTCATGCCTTTGGCGTGCCGTGGCACAGAGCTTGTTGATCCACTGGACGCTTTGAACGTCTTCCTGCCCATCGTTGAACATAGCTGCGTCGGCCTTACGAGCCTCTACCGCCACTTGGTACTGCTGAGAATTCACGATGACTACGGGCTAACGATGGGCTCGCAATCGTTCAAGGGGAACTATTCGCTAGACATGCTCGACGAGTCATTCCTTGAGCCGGAGCGTGTTGGTATCACGGAGGTGCCTCGCGACCGGGTTGACGCAGCGGGACTTAAGCATCGGATGAAGGTCGATGTCAGTCGGGTGTTTTCGGTGCTGGAACTGTGTAATGACCTTTTGATGATGGAGGCCGCATATGCCGAGTTCAAGCTTGGCGAGACCGCATTCGGGCCGATGGCGCGATTTATCGTGACCTGCTCCCGAGATGCACGTGATGAGTACCATATCGAGCTCGAAGCAAGCACGCTCAAGAGCCTCATGGATCTTTGCGGGCTTTCGATTGCGGAACAACGTCGCCTCGTGTATGCCGGGACAGGCTACGCGGATGCGATAAATTCGTTTGCGCCGTTCATCCTTGTCGGTCGAAACTACATGACGACGGTAACCCTGCTTAGCCGATTTGCATACAACTGGAAGACAGTTTGCCTGAACAAGATCAAGCGATTCCAAGTCCGGTCTGGGTTTATTTTCGAAGAACAGGTAAAAGACGCACTTAGTAAGCAGGGGTTTGTTATCTCCGACGTCAAGCGCATCGAGCGAAAGGAGTTTGATGTCGTCGCAACAAAGGACGGCATCATCTACAACGTCCAGTGCAAAAACAATCTCGTCGACCTTACGCGCATGGAAGAAAGTCCGAGCCTGTTCGCGCGCTACAACCGGCAACTTGACCGCTACTACGCCGATGCGCTGAGTAAGGAGGAAGGGCGCGAGAGTCTGCTAACGCAACGGTTTGATTTGGGGGTAGTCAAGCACGTCGTACTGAGCAAGTTCCCCGTCGCCACTAAGAACCCGCGGATACTGGCATTTCGCGAGATCAGTCAGTTTGGCGAGCGGTTCGCGAAATGAAATCCAAGTCCCCGCGACTATCGGCGAGCGGGTGAACGCCGCACGGAAGGGTTATCTGCCAACAGAAAGCTAGGCATGCTGGACAGAGGCTTTTAAGTCTATGGCTAGATACTGCGGCGGAACGCGGTCATGCTTCCCGCGGCTGGTCGCGACGTAAAGCAGCGCCGTTGCCGTAAACCAGAGGTACGCAGCGGCAAAAGTACTTGCAATATCTCATTCATCACCGGCTACGTCTGCTACCAACCTGCCTATCAAATCACCTTCTAGCCCTTACGAAAACTTAGCAAGCAGCTCCTATTTTTACAGTGACCATCCAAAACCCAGATGATCGGTGTGCCTATGCGCTGCATTTGCGCTGGGCTTGCCAGCGTCGGCCACATCGGGCCAGGCCAGCAGAGGTCAGCGCGGCTGGCGCGCCGGTTTGGCTCTGGAGTTGCCGGTATCACGCGGCGGCAGACCAGTGTGCTGCGTCAGCAGCCGGCCTTTGACCGGTTTGGTTGATGCCACAGACTGGGGTCTGGCGCCCGGCGGTGACGAGTTCTTTTTGCGTGCACTCTGGTAACCGTCATCACCCAGCGGCTGCCAGGTTGGGATCAGGTGGTGTTTGCCGTTGCCAATCAGGTCGGTACGCCCCATGGCCTTCAAGGCCTCGCGCAGCAAGGGCCAGTTGTTCGCATCGTGATAACGCAAGAAAGCTTTGTGCAGGCGCCGACGCTTTTCACCGCGCACCACATCAACCGTTTCATCGTCGCGTTGCACTTCTCGGCGCACACCACGCAACGGGTTGCGCCCGGTGTGGTACATCGCGGTGGCGGTGGCCATCGGGCTGGGGTAAAAGGTCTGCACCTGGTCAGCGCGAAAACCGTTCTTCTTGAGCCAGATCGCCAGGTTCATCATGTCTTCATCGGTGGTGCCGGGGTGGGCGGCAATGAAGTACGGGATCAGAAACTGCTTTTTGCCAGCCTCTGCCGTGAACTTGTCAAATAAGGTTTTGAACTTGTCGTAGGTGCCGATACCTGGCTTCATCATGCGCGACAGCGGGCCTTGCTCGGTGTGTTCCGGCGCAATCTTGAGGTAACCACCGACATGGTGCTGGACCAGTTCCTTGACGTATTCGGGGCTGAGCACCGCCAGGTCGTAACGCACACCCGAACCAATCAGTATCTTTTTGATGCCTTTGAGCGCCCGGCCCCGGCGGTAAATCTGCACCAGAGGATGGTGGTCGGTGCCGAGGTTCTGGCAGACGCCGGGGTACACGCAGCTGGGTTTGCGACAGGCGGCTTCGATCTCGGGGCTTTTACAGCCCAAGCGGTACATGTTGGCGGTGGGGCCACCCAGGTCGGAGATGGTGCCGGTGAAGCCTTTGACCTTGTCGCGGATGTCCTCGATCTCTTTAATGATCGAATCTTCCGAGCGACTTTGGATGATGCGGCCTTCGTGCTCGGTGATCGAGCAGAAGGTGCAGCCGCCAAAACAGCCGCGCATGATGTTGACGGAAAAGCGGATCATCTCCCAGGCCGGGATCTTGGTGGCACCGTCATGGCTGCCGTTTTCATCCGCGTAGCTTGGATGTGGTGCACGCGCATACGGCAGGTCGAACACATAGTCCATCTCGGCCGTGGTGAGCGGGATTGGCGGCGGGTTGATCCAGACATCACGCGCTGTGGCGCCCTCGCCGTGCGCCTGCACCAGGGCGCGGGCGTTGCCGGGGTTGGTTTCCAGGTGCAGCACGCGGCTGGCGTGGGCGTACAAAACGGGGTCGGCCTTGACCTGCTCGTAACTGGGCAGGCGGATCACCGAGCGCTCACGCGGCGGCGGCTTGAGCCTGCCGCTGGTCAGCGCCGGGTTGGCGTAAAAGGTCAGTGGCTGGCTGATGGAGGTCACGGGATTTTCCGAATTATTTAAGAAAAATTGGCCTCTAGCCCTTATATCTTCTGGGCTGGCAGCTATCGAATCCGTAACATCCGACCCCTCTTCCTTGGCGCAACTGCTGCCCTGCCCGGCCGCTTGTTCAGAGGTGGTCTGGTACGGGTTGATGTGAGACTCGATGCGACCCGGCTCATCCACGCTAGTCGAATTGATCTCGAACCAGCCCAGGCGGCTGTCGTCATCGGGACGACGCACAAAGGCGGTACCGCGCACATCGGTGATGGTCTCAATGGGCTCACGGGCTGCCAGACGGTGCGCCACTTCGACCAGAGCGCGCTCGGCGTTGCCGTACAGCAGCAAGTCACATTTGGCGTCCACCACAATGCTGCGCCTGACTTTGTCGCTCCAATAATCGTAGTGTGCAATACGCCGCAGGCTGCCTTCGATGCCACCCAGAATCACCGGCACGTCCTTGAACGCCTCGCGGCAGCGCTGGCTGTAGACGATGGCCGCGCGGTCTGGCCGCTTGCCACCGACATCACCGGGGGTGTAGGCGTCATCGGTGCGGATTTTGCGGTCCGCCGTGTAGCGGTTGATCATGCTGTCCATGTTGCCCGCAGTCACACCCCAGAACAGGTTGGGCTTGCCCAACACTCGAAACGGCTCGGCACTTTGCCAGTCCGGCTGGGCGATGATGCCGACGCGAAAGCCTTGCGCTTCCAACATACGGCCAATCACCGCCATGCCAAAACTCGGGTGATCCACATAGGCGTCGCCAGTGACCAGCACGATGTCGCAGCTGTCCCAGCCCAGCTTGTCCATCTCGGCGCGGCTCATCGGCAAATGCGAGGCTGTGCCAAAACGCGCCGCCCAGAACTTGCGGTAACTGGTCAGCGGTTTGGCCGCGCGCGGGAAAAAAGACACGTCTACAGGGGCGTTCATGCACACTTCAGGGAATGGGGAAGCGCCCGAGTGTAAGGTTTTGGGTTTGTCAACACGACCATCAGGGCCTGCTTTTGGTGCCCGTGGCCCCAGACCCTGGCGAAGGTTGTCATGCCCTCAGAAGGCACTGTCACGCCACGGAACCATTGCCGCTACAGTGCTGGCTGGTTTTCCAAAAGGTGATTCACATGACCTCATCCCACGGCTGGTTTTATTGGGCATTGTTATCCGCGGTGTTTGCGGCATTAACAGCCATTTTTGCCAAGATTGGCATCCAGGGGGTCGACTCCGATCTGGCAACACTGATCAGAACTGCCATCATTTTGGTGGTGCTGAGCGCCTTTGTCTGGTATGCCGGTAAATGGAGCAACCCAATGAGCCTGTCGCCCAGGACTTGGCTGTTTCTGGGCTTGTCAGCACTGGCCACCGGAGCGTCCTGGGTCTGCTACTTTCGCGCACTGCAGATGGGTGAAGCCTCAAAAGTTGCCCCGGTTGACAAGCTCAGCCTGGTGTTGGTGGCGGTATTTGCTGTCATTTTTTTGGGTGAGCGACCGTCATTGCAACAGTGGGCCGGCATCGCCATGGTGGCCGGCGGCGTGCTGGTGCTGGCCATCAAGCGCTGACCCCGACCACAACTTGGCGGCGCGCCAACTGTTCAGCTGCTGGCCGTGCCGACCACGCCGTATTCCACCGGCACCTTGGTGTAGAACAGGCGAATGTTTTCCTTTGCCAGTAGCGCAAACAGCTCGGTGATTTCCGCCTCAGACAAGGCAAATGTGACCTCCACCGGCTGATCTGCCAGTTCAAAAAAGTGGGCAGAATGCAGTCTCCGGTCATGGCCCAGACCTTCGGATGCGGCCAGCACAGTGCCGCCCGAAATGCCAAGGCCTTGGGCGGCCTTGAGCAGCCAGTCCGCCAATGGCAAGCCGTGGTTGCGGCGGTCTTGCTGGGTGAAAAATGTGACCTGGTAACCATTCATGGTTTTCTCCAAAAGTCGTGTTCTTATGCGGATTCAGGACAGCGCAGCCACCGTGGCCATGCCCAAAAAAGTCATGGCAAGTGAACCCAGCACATGGGTCGCAATCGAGGCAAAGGCCCAAAACAGGTTGCCTTGTTGCAGCTGCGTCACCACCTCGGCCGAAAACGTCGAAAACGTTGTCAAGCCACCCAAAAACCCGGTGATCACCAGCAAACGCCACTGAGGAGACAGTTCGACATGCAGCGCAAAGTAGGACAAGGCCACACCAATCAGATAACCACCCACCAGATTGGCCACCAAGGTGCCCGGTGGCAAAGACGGCCACAGGCTGTTAAGTCGGGTACTGAGTAACCAGCGCAATACCGCTCCAAGCGCGGCGCCCAAGCTGATCGTAAAAAGAGAAGTCATCAACAAAATCACCCCATGAAATCACGTGAACCGTAAAAAATTTTGCCCTTGCGCACACGCTGTGGGAAGCGTAGTCTACGACGCTTATCCAGACCAACAGCCATGGCCACAGGTGTCAGCAACAGCCCCCAGAAGCCCTTCAACTTGTTTGAGCCATCGCAATTGCAGCGCCTACATTTGCAACTACCATACCTGAGTTACATTTGCGACAAGGGGCTCACCAACACCCGCAAAGAGGTTCATTCATGAGATTTACATACCAGCAACATACGTTGTATGGTCCAGAATAGGCAAAATTTCTATGTCAACTACAAGCAAATTTGGTTCTTTGCGTTTATCACACCGCATGACGCTGGCCTTTGGCCTGATTGTGCTGATCTTGCTGTTTCTGACAGCCATTTCCATGCAGCGCGTTGAGACCATGAGCAGCGCGCTTGACGCGGCAGCGGGCACTGGCGCACAACGCAGCCAGGCGGTCAGAGGGATCGAGCGCAGTGTCAGCAACTACGGCACAACCCTGCGCATGATTGGCACGTCTATGGAGAATGCCAACGCCAAGGGACTCGGGCAGCTGACCAGTATCCATAAAGAGTTCAGCGACAGCGCGACCAAGGCACGCCCCATGATCGCTGACCCGGCTGGCATTGCACTACTTGATGACCTTGAAAAACGTGCCGCGGCCGTGCAGGAATTGCTCAAACTGGCGGCCCAGGAAGGTGGAGAGCGCGGTTTGGATGCTGTCGGTTTTAATGTTCGTCTGATGTTTATCTCGGATCTGCCCAAGTGGACCGGGCTGCTGGAAGCATGGAAAGTCAGCTCCGAGAAGTTGACAGCATGGGACGAACAACAAAGTCTATTGACCGCACAAAGTTCAGCGGGCCTTGGCACCTCCACTCACATCATTCTTCTGAGTGGTGCAGTGATCGCGCTGGTACTTGCCTCCAGCCTGGGCTGGTGGATCACCCACAATGTCACACAAGGTGTTGCGCAGGCAGTTGAGGCCGCCATGCGCATGGCCCATTACGATTTGTCCGAGCCGGTGATCACACAACGTGGCGATGAAATCGGGCAACTTCTGAAGGCACTCGAAGACCTGCGTGTCAAGCAAGGTGAACTGGCCTATGACGTGGTGCAAAGCTCGCGCTCCATCATGCAAGGGGCCAATGAAATTTCGCAAGGCAGCACACAACTGGGTTCCCGCACGGAAGACACCGCCAGCAACTTGCAGCGCGCTGCCACTGCCATGCGGACCTTGGTGACCTCGGTGGAGCAAACCACAGAATCTGCACGCAATGCCACCCAGCTCGCCGACTCGGCACGCGACGACGCAACGCAAGGTGAACAGGTGGTCTCGGGTGCGGTGTCCATCATGGCCAGTGTGAATGCGGCTTCACGCCAAATTGCCGAAATCATCAGCCTGATCGATGGGGTGTCGTTCCAGACCAATATCCTCGCGCTCAATGCTGCGGTCGAGGCAGCACGAGCAGGTGAACAAGGACGCGGTTTTGCAGTGGTCGCCACCGAGGTGCGTCAGCTCGCCAGCCGCAGTGCGGTGGCCGCCAAGGACATTCGGACCTTGATCCAGGACTCACAAACCAAGGTGGAGCAAGGCTCACAACAAGTGATCATTGCCGGTGATTCAACCCATAAGATCAGCGAGTCCATTGGCCAGGTGTCCAAAATGATGGGAGTCATCCATCACGATGCCACCACCCAACTTCAGTCCATCACGGAGACGCGTGAAGCCATGCAAGGACTCGAAGATGTGGCCCAGCAAAACGCCGCCATGGCCGAAGAGGCCAGTGCCGCCGCCTTTTCGCTCACCGAACAGGCCACCCGCCTGTTGGCCCTGGTCGAAAAGTACAAGCTGCAGCCTATGAACACCCCCAACCTGAACCTGCCCAGGATTGCCAACTGACAAAATGTTAGCCTGTCGCCAACCCAGCAAGGTTGGCGTGTCTTGATGCCTGATGGTTTGAATCCGCTGACAATAAAGCGTCGGCGTCATCGCGGCGTAACCATCCAGGATTGCACCATGCTTCGATTTTTACCTGCGCCGTTGGTCGGCGCCCTGGCCAGCATTCTGATGCTGCTCAACATCCTGCTGTGGGTACCCCTGCTGCTGACCGCGTCAGTTGTCAAGCTGTTGCTGCCATTCAAGGCGGTGCGACTGGTGATCGACCCGCTGTTGCTGCGCATTGCCGAGGCCTGGATTGCTGGCAACAGTGCTTGGATGCGCCT
>WSSedL1CaDRAFT_10000854_pt1 | contig 19920 bp, 17 predicted proteins | sample WetSurSL1Cattail_FD_9464 | JGI IMG/M metagenome (IMG submission 9464)
ATTGTATGTTTATTATCATTACCTTCAGATTCCCTCAAATCGTATTGTGGCTGGATTCTGGACTTTTCAGTTTTCAATTCTAACTATGATTATGTTATTGTTAAGTATTCCCTATAATGCTGTGATAATTGCACATGAAAAAATGAACGCCTTTGCATATATTTCTATTTTTGAGGTACTATTTAAACTTATTATTGCTATTAGCCTACTTTATGTGAATTTTGATAAATTAATATTTTATAGTTTTCTAATGTTTGTTTCAGAGTTTGTTATCAGACAGATTTATATTTTCTACTGTAAAAGAAATTTCGTTGAAACTATATTTAAATTTGTATATGAACCAAAACTTTTGAAAGAGATGTCCAAATTTGCAGGGTGGAATATAGGTGGAGGTCTTGCTACATTGTCAAGTACTCAAGGGTTAAATATTATGTTTAATATATTCTTTGGACCTACAGTAAATGCTGCGCGTGGGGTTGCAGTTCAAGTACAAAGTGCAATTTCAAATTTCTGTATTAATTTTCAGAATGCTATTAATCCTCAAATTATAAAATCTTCGGCACAAGAGGATATTAAGAGACGTGAGTTGTTAATACACAGAAGCTCACGTTTTTCATTTTATTTGGTATTAATGATAGCTTTTCCGATATTTTGTGAAATAGACTTTATATTGCATCTGTGGTTGGTAAGTGTACCACAATATACATCACAGTTTGTAAGAATTATGATTATTATTTCAGCATCAAGTATTTTCATAAATCCTGTTGCAATAGCGGTTGAAGCTTCTGGTAAAATACGAAATTTTATGCTCATTAATTTTATTCGTCTTGTTACTATTCCTGTGACATATTTTATGTTTAAAAATGGAATGAGTCCAGTTGCCGCTTTTTACGTAGATTGGATTGTTCTATTGGTTTCCATTGGTTTAAGGATGATTGTTTATGCAGATGTTTTTAAAATATCTATTATAAATTATTTAAAATCAGTGTTAGCAAAAACATTTTTAGTTCTTGTATTATTAATAATAATCGCAAGTCTTATTTATAGAGTTAATGAACTTTCTCAGATTTTAATCTTAATTCTTCTTTTTATAATTTCCATTATTGTAATTTATGTGATTGGTTTAACAAATGATGAACGTAAATTCTTTAATAATAGAATAGTTAGTTATTTAAAGATAAACTCTAAATGAATATACTTTATGTAATGTTATATTGGCCAGTTTATGGTGGGGGTGAAACTGTAACTGCCTCTTTAACGAATGAACTTGTTAAGAGGGGGCATAATGTTTTTGTGGCATATAGCTACTATAACAAGATAGAGCCAATGCCATATTTTATCGATGATAGAATTAATTCGATAAATATAGTTACTCATGATAATTATAATAAAGAAGATGTTTCTAATCTTCGAAATATTATTATTTCAAATAAAATTGATATAATGATAATTCAATGGGCTTGTACTCAATTATGTTATGAAGCAAAAAAAAATACATCTTGTAAGTTAATTAAATGTTGGCATATGGATGTGTTTCAAAAAGAGCCTTTAATCGGTACTAACCTAAAACTGAAAATAAAACGTCAATTTCTTCCGTTATATCGTAAATACGAAATATTTAAGCAAATTAAAAAACACAATTATTTTTATAAAATATGTGATAAATATGTTTTTCTTTCAAATACATTTGTAGATAAATACAAAAAAATATCAAGAAACCACAATTCTAAAAATAAATTGATTTCAATACCTAATCCTCTAACATATGATTCTTTTTATAATATTGATAAATATGATGAGAAAGAGAAAATAGTTTTATATGTTGGAAGAATGTACGAATATCCAAAACGTTTATCATATATATTAAGAATCTGGAAAGAAATTATTAAAGATGCTCAATTTGACGAATGGAAGTTAATTATGGTAGGAGAAGGACCTGATTTAGATAAAACAATGCAATTGTCGAAAGAAATGAATTTATGCAATATTCTTTTCGAAGGATTTCAAAATCCTTATGGATATTATCTTAAGTCTTCAGTGTTTGTTATGACATCATCATATGAAGGATTCGGAATGTCAATTGTTGAGGCTCAACAATGTGGAGTTGTACCTTTGGTTATGGATACATATACTAGTTTACATGATATAATTACTGATAAATATAATGGATTAATTGTCAAGGACAATGATTTTGATTTTTATATAGACAGTTTAAAACAATTAATGTTGGATAATGATTATAGAAAATATCTAGCAAAGAATGCACTCATTTCCAGTGAAAGATTTAATATAAATTCAATAACTGACAAATGGGAACAGTTATTTAAGGAGTTGTATAATTAAAAAAAAATATAATGAGTTTAAAGAGAGCTGTAGTAATTGATCCGTATAGTAAAGGTTCATATCATGAGGTAATTAATTATTCTTATTTATATTTAGTTGCTGAAATATATGAAGAGACTAGGGTTGTTTGTGATAAGACTGCTTTTGATTGTTGGACTAGTGCTTTGTTAAAAGCTGGATTAATTTTAAATAACATTAAATTTAAAAATATAGTGTCATGCGAATCACATTTAAAATATTTTGAAGGAGTCGCATTTTTTTGGTCACATTTCTTAGTTGCGTTAAAAGATATTTGGTATTATGTTTTTTCAAAAAAAGGTGAAGATGTGTTTTACAATAATAATTTGATTTTAGGTTTATGGTTTATTAATTTAATTTCATATCTAAAGAAAAATCACATATACATAATGTGTCATTCTGAAATAAATATTCTTGAAAAAAAAAATAAATCTAAATCTGAATTTATTTTACTTGTCTTCTTAAAGCTTTTCCTCCAAAATAAAATTTCTCCACATATAACATATTTTGTTTTAGGTGATTCAATAAGAAACAAACTATTAAGTCATTCAAATAAAAATAATGAACATCAAATAAAATACTTGGATCATTCATATATTCGTGAAAAAATAATTCGAAAAAATTTGCATTTTGAAAATTTAAATAAAGGAATGTTTAAAATTGGGATTCCATCATTAATTAATTATAATAGGGGCTTAAATAAGCTGTTAACTTTGATTGATTTGCTTGATCCAATTTCTGAATGTGAAATTTATGCAATTGGTAGAGTGATAGCAGATTACCCTGTTGAAAAAAATAAATTAATTCAATTAAATAAAACGCAAAATATATTATCTTCCACCGAATATTTAAATTATGTTGAGCAAATGGATGCTATGATTTTTTTTGTTGATAAAAATGATTTTGGTGCAAGTGGTGGAGTATTAGAAGCCATTTGGAATGAAAAGATAATATTCTCTTTGGATAACTCATATATTAGATATCTATTTAATAAATTTGGTGAGTTAGGAGTGATTTTTGAAAGTACTGAAAAAATGTCTTCATATCTTAATGGATCAATTGAGGATTTGATTAAAGATAAGTATAGATTCCTTGAAAATATTGAAAGAGCTAAGAGTAAATTAATGCCGCAAAACATGATTGAAGACTTTAAGAATTTATTGAAATGATAATTTTTGTTGTTATAACATTTTTGCTGGTTATTTATGCATATAGTGATTTATTGAAATCATTTGCAATATTTTTATGTATAAGGCTTTTTCTAAATTTATATATAAATTTTATAAATATACCAGGTTTGCCAATTTTGCAAGTTGATTTAGTTTTATGTATATTTTATTCATATATGTTTGTTAAAAGGTTAAATAATCGTTTTGATTTTTTCATTTATAAAAGAAGTATTATTTTTCTCATAATTTCATTATTATTGTCCACTTTTTTTTCTCAAGTTGGGTTCTATAGCACAATAACTAGAGCCATTGCCATAATTTTTCAAGAAATATTATTTATTTATATAGTTTGGTTGTATGTACAAAGTGCAAATTATTATCACTTGCGTTTTTTTAGCCAATTTTTTGTAATAACTACTGTTTTAGTTATATTATATTCAATTTATTCTAAGTTAACAAATTCAAATCCATTAATGAGTTATGAATCATCATTGAGTGGTGTAGATTTTTCAGATTCAGGATATAATAAGGAAGAACTTTTTGGTGGCGAGAATCGACTCTCATCAATTTTTATTCATCCAATTGGAGCTGGGGCCAATATGGTATATATGCTGGCTTTAATACTCGTAATTTTTAAATATAAATATGTAAATCTGATTTTACCAATTAAGATTGTATTTATTCTTGGTATGTTTGTTGCAATTTTCACTACGGGGTCGAGGACTCCATTGGTGGGAATTATTTTAGTTTTTATATTTGCATATATCAATACAAAACGAGGAGTTTTTACTCTACTTATTGTTGCAGTTTTGTCTATAAATTTTCTACCAGAAAATTATTTGTTGTTATTTAAAAGTATTTTCTTGCCTAATGATACAACATTAAGGTCTGGAATGAGTGGCTCTACATTAGACATGAGGTTGATTCAGCTAGAGACTGCTTGGCAAGTAGGGAAGCAACACTTTTTATTTGGTTTAGGCCTAAAAGGATTTAGCACAATAAAAGATTTAAATTTATTAGATAAATTGATGGGGATTGAAAGTATTTGGTTTAAGTTATTGATTGAAAGAGGTATTGTTGGTGTATTTGCATATATTGTTTTCTATTTTGAAATATTAAAATCTGGTTTGAAGAAGTCTATTAAGTTTAATGTGCTTGGGATTGGTTTTGCTTATATCGTAATGAATACAATTTCTAGCTTACCTGGAGAACAAAGTTATCTAGTTTTCCTTGCAATATTTATGATATTGAAAACAGAAAACAAAATAAATGAAATAAAATTAACTGTAAAATGAATAAACTATTGCTATATTTGAAATTTTTATATTCTGTATTTAGGTTAATAAAATATGAAAATTTTAAAAATTATTTTAAGATTGTATTTAACTATATTGAGATTAAAAATAAAGATTTAGTTATTTTAGGTAATGGTCCCTCATTATCTGATGAATTATATAAGTTTGAGAATTTTGATGAGCAATTTTCATCACTTGATGTTGCTTTCGTAAATTATTTAGCAAAGGAAAAAGTATTTAAAAAGATTCAACCCAAATTTTATTTTTTGTCTGACGAACAATTCTTTGTTGAAAATCATCCCAAAAGTAAACAGGCTTATGAATTATATGAAATTATTATTAATGTAGTGAATTGGTCTATGATAGTATTTATACCATATAATTATTGGACTACAGCGTATCAACAAAAATTTTCAAGAAATCAGTTTATTCATGTAATTCCATTTCATCATTATTCTATTTTAGGGCCAGATAAAATAAAATTTAGATATTTTAAATATGGTTTAGGCAGCGGTGAATGGGGTACGGTTGTTCAAAATGCAATATATTGTGGTCTGACTTTAGGATATAAATGTCTTCATTTATATGGAGTAGATCATAATTTTTTTGATAACCTTGTGCTTGATGAAAATAATATTTTATGTCAGTTAGATACTCATTACTATGATAATGGAGAAAAATATTATAGAAAAATAGTAAATTTGAATGGTGACCCAATATCTGTTTCAAAGTTTTTGTACGAATATGCAAAGTTGTTTGAGGGACATAACATCTTGAAACAATATGCAGATTATCTAAGTGCTCAAATAATAAATCATACAAAAAATTCTTTAATTGATTCTTATAAAAAGGTTTAAAATGCGTCATATTTTATATTTTATTTTTAGGCTTTTCAGAAAACTTTTCCGAGACTCTGAATATACTAAATCTTTTCAAGAAATATCAGGGCAAAACTCAAATGATTATTTATTTAATATTTTGTCGAAAGAACATGAAGACGGATTAATGATTTGTAAGTTTGGATCAATTGAAATGAAAAATATTCTTTGTTATTTAATTGATAGAAATCATGAATCTAATAAAATAGAATATATATTTGAGGCTCTAAGAGGGCATATTTATTTGTTTGAAGAAGAAGCTATGAATTATTTGTGTAAGAATGCCGGATTTTTCCCCAATGATACTTCGTTAAAAAATAGATATCTTGAAAGGAGTTTGGAAGATATAAAAGAGATTGACATTCTTGCTTCATACCTTAAAGCAGAAAAATACATATTCCCTTTTATGAAAAGTTCCACAAAGCACATTGATCTTGATGGATTTTATGCTCCTTTTCTCTTTAAAAATCCTTGGTCGAGTCAATTATATAACAAGAAGGTTTTAGTTGTACATCCTTTCGCGGATTCTATATTAAAACAATATAATAATAATCGTAATTCGATTTTTCCTAATTCAGATGTTCTGCCACAATTTAAAGAATTAAAAGTAATAAAAGCAGTTCAATCAATTGCTGGTGAGAATACAAACTTTGATGATTGGTTTTTGGCATTAGAGTGTATGGAGAGGCAAATGGATGCAATTGATTATGATGTTGCAATAATTGGTGCAGGAGCATACGGTATGTCATTAGCTGCGCATGCGAAACGAAACAAAAAGATTGCTATTCAATTAGCTGGATGGACACAGATGTTATTTGGAATATATGGACAAAGGTGGGTGGAAGATATGCCGGAATTTTCAAAATATATAAATTCATTTTGGATGAGACCTTCATCTGAAGAAACTCCCATAAATTTCAAAAAAGTTGAACAGGGATGTTATTGGTGATTTTTATATTATTTCCCACAATTATGTAATTTATTCTATGTACCAGACTGAACTTGCGATTGTAATACCAGCTTATAAAATTGATTTTTTTGAACAAACATTAGCATCAATAGCAAATCAAACTTGCAAAAATTTTAATTTATATATAGGCATTGATAATAGTCCGTTTGACTTTGAAACAATAATAAAAAAATTTTCATCAAAAATATCTATAAATTACTATAGATTTTCCGATAATTTAGGTTCAATGGATTTAGTTGGTCAGTGGACTAGATGTATTAACCTAATTAGTAACGAAAAATGGATCTGGCTATTTTCAGATGATGATGTTATAGGTGAAAAGTGTGTTGAAATATTTTATAAAGAATTACAAACAGAAAATAATTTATATGATATATTCCATTTTGATGTGAAGATTATTAATGAAAAAGGAATGGTAATTAAATCACCAAGAAAATATCCTAAAGTAATAACCTCGATTGATCTATATAAAATGAAGTCACTTGGAAAGATTGATTGTTTTGTAGTTGAAAACATATTCTCCAGAGAAATTTATGATAAATATGGAGGTTTTAAATCTTTACCACTTGCATGGGGTTCAGATTTAGCAACTTGGATAGAAATGTCATTAGACAATGGTTTAATAACTATTAAAGAAGATTATGTATATTGGAGACAAAGTAATTTAAATATTACTCCAAATAAATCAACTATAGTAATTAAAAATAAATTATTTTCAGAAGTAGAACTCCTAAGTTGGACCAATACATTGTGGTATGATAAAATAAAATATTTTAATCAAAAAGTGCTTTTACGTATATTATTTCATTATATACAATTTATAGATAAAGAGTTATTCTATTATATATTAAAAGAATCAAAAAAGAAGAGTGTAATAAATAGATATTCTGAGCTGATCATTTATAATTCTTATTTCATTATCAAATTTTTAAAAATAATTAGACTGAGATATAAATTATTTATGTCTTCTAATTGGATTGAAAGAGAACGCGATTTGACTAAACCATAAATCTAATAATACAAAAAATAGGAATTAATGTTGATGGTTAATATTTTGACATATTGTTGAATAGGAGGAACGTGGTTGCGAAATTTATATTGGTATTCCTTAAAATAAAATATTAAATTACTTGTAAATTATTTATGATAGATGTTTTTAGGTGTATAGGTGCTATAAGAATGAGAGATATAGTTTTTTGAAAAAGTGCAATTAAAAATATATTAATAATGTAAATAAACTTTATGTAAGTTAAATATAATAAATTATTATGAAAAAGATTCTTTTCTTAACGTATAATAATCCTGAAAAATGTGATAATGGAGACAAGAGATATAGTTGGGATATTTTGAAAGCATTAAAATATTCATCTGAATATTATGTTCATGTTGTAGCTTATTATGAGGAGGCAATAGAAAAAAATAATATATATACAAAATTGGAGTATCTTTGTGATAAAGTGACTTATGTTCCTTTTGTGTATAAAAATTTACTTTCAATAGGATTGTCAAAATATCCTGCTATGATCGCTAATAGGAAAACGCCGCAAATGATAGATAAGGTAATTGAGGTATTATCATCGGAAAACTATGATATAGTCTTTGTGAACATGTTTCGTATGGCATATTTAATTGAATATATTAAAAATTTCAATATTGATAAGATATTTATTGGTCATAATGTAGAGCATTTATTATCTAGATCCACTTATAAATATTCAAATAATTTGGGGGTTAGAATAGCATATTATGTAGATTATTTAAAAACTAAATATTGGGAAAAAAGATATTTGCTACAATATGACAAAATAACTGCTATATGTGATGCCGATATTGAATCATATAAGAATTTGTTAGGTTTAAAAAATGTTGAATTGTTAACACCTGTTGTTGATTGCTCAGATGATTTTATAATGAATAATACAAATGAATTAATTGTTTGTGGTGCGTTCACATGGACACCTAAGAGATTAAACCTTTTAAAGTTGTTGTCAAATAAATCATTAGAATTGTTGTTAATAAAAGATAGTAAATTGAATATAATTGGTCGGGCATTGCAAAAAGATATTGAGATTGGAAATAGGATTCCTAATGTTTATTTATCTGGAGAAGTTGAATCTGTTGAACCATATTATCAAAAAGCAGCAGTTGCTTTAATCCCAGAGTTGGTGGGTGGAGGGTTTAAATTAAAAATTGCAGAGGCAGTTCATTACCATCTTCCAATTGTTGCGATAAAAGGATCTGTTACTGATAGTAAAATGCTAAATGGTATTCATTATATTGAAGTAGATAGCTTCGAGGAATTAATTTCAAAAGGAATTGAATTGTTGAATGATATTGAGTTAAAAAAATATTTGATAGAAAATTCGGTGAAACTTTTTACAATAAGATACAGTATTAAGGCTGTTAATGAACAATTAGCTAATGTAATATTTAATTAAAATTTAATTATTGTGGATAAGATTAAAATCCTTAATGTGTATATTGATAATATCAAAGAGAAAGAACTTCTTGAAAAATTGCAAAAAGGAATCTTAATAACTCCAAATGTAGATCATTTGATGAAAGTTCAAACGGATAAGAAATTTTATGATGTTTATCAATTGGCAGATTGGGTAATTTGTGATAGTACTATCGTATCGTTAGCATTGAGTTTTTTGGGTACACCTATTAAAGAAGTTATTCCAGGCTCTTCTTTTTTACCTGCATATTATAATTACCATAAGAATAATATAAATGTAAAGATTTTTCTTTTGGGTGCTGAGGAGGGTGTCGCAGATAAAGCTAAAAATATTATTAATCATAAAGTTGGGAGGGAGATTATTGTCGGAGCGCATTCACCAAGTTTCGGCTTTGAGAAAAAAGGGGATGAATGTCAGTCTATTATTGAAATGATTAATAATACTGATGCCACAGTATTAGTTGTTGGAGTAGGTGCGCCTAAGCAAGAAAAATGGATATTTCAATATAAAGATCAACTCTCCCAAATAAAATTGTTTATGGCCTTGGGTGCAACAATTGATTTTGAAGCAGGTAATGTGACAAGAGCTCCAATAATAATGCAAAAACTACGTTTAGAATGGTTCTATAGATTGTGCAGGGAGCCTAAACGTCTATGGAGGAGGTATTTGATAGATGATATTCCATTTTTTTACCATGTCTTAAGACAGAAGTTTGGGCTTTATAAAAATCCATTTGAATAGTTGTGATTTAAAATCCATTTAGCTCCTTGTTAATCATTCTTCAGCCTCCATCCCGTTTTGACAGGATGGAGGTTTTTTATTTATCACTCATACAAAAGCCTTTAATCTTTTATAAGAAATTTCTTTATCTTTGTTACGGTAGCAGCCAACAGTTAGGCTACTTATCGTCCGGTCATTTATCCGGCTAAAATAATCGAAAAAATGCAACCAACGTTAATTAAGAATTACAAATTAAGAATTACGAATTGCCGGTTCGGCTTTATTTTCCTTCGTTGGTACTGTTTTTTCTACTAAGGTTGAGGTAGTTGAGTTTATACAGTGCTGCTGCATATTGAAAAGCTGTAAAGAATGTAAAATGAACACAGAAAGAACCATTTCAATTAAATTATCATTATATTTGTAACGAACAAACATAAATAGGAAGTATTATGCATAAAGGGATAAAATTAAATTCGGAGTCAGATGTGTTGCGTCATGCCCTGAAAGTTTCAGGTGAAGATGCTTATCGTACTGCGTTAAGTAAAGGAGTAACGGTTACGGTTTTAGAGGGTGAAAAAATACAAAGGATACAACCGGATGGAAAAAAAACAACGGTAGGTAAAATCAATAAAACAAATAAGAGAGTTTTACCTGAGCGCATTCGGGTTAAATGAATCAGCAGAAGCGTTTAAGAATTTTTGCAGGTCCGAATGGTTCGGGCAAGTCAACCATTATCAACATAGTCAGAAACTATGGTGTTGATATGGGAGTGTATGTAAATGCGGATGAAATTAAGAAAGAATTTCAAAATTATCGGTGTTTGGATTTTGAACCATTTGGTATAACATTATACCAAAAAGTGTTGAAAGAGTCGTTCGAAAATTCGTCTTTTTTTATGACTGTAAGCTACAAAGATTTAGTAAATACAATTTCTGTTGAGAATAATAAATTGTATTGTGCCGATAGTTCTTATTATGATATTCTATCTACTTTTATTGCCGATTATATACGAAACAAATTGTTGGAGAGTTGTCCCAAATTTACGTTTGAAACAGTGATGTCTCATCCTTCAAAGATTGAATATATAAATAAAGCGGTTGCTGCCGGATATAAAACTTATCTCTATTTTGTGTCGTTAGAAAATCCCGAGATGAATAAGGAACGGGTTAAAGCCCGGGTACAACTTAAGGGGCATGATGTTCCGCCTGAAAAGATTGAGTCCAGATATTACAGAACAATGGAATTGTTGTTTGATGCGATAAAAATAGTGGATAAAGCATACTTTTTTGATAATAGTGGTACTAAGTCAGTGTTTTTTGCAAAATATGAGCATTCAGAAATAAGGTTCGAAAACGGTCAGCCTGTCCCGCAATGGTTTTATAAGTATGTGCTTGATAAAATTGATTAAAAATAATATCGGCTTATGATAATAATGTGAATTAACGTTACAGATAGAATCATAGAGCTTATCCGGCATAAACAATCGAAAAAAGGCAACTAACGTTTATTAACTATGCGTTGGCTCTGCCGCTTGGCTTGCCAAGAATTACAAATTACGAATTGCCGGCTCAGCTTTAATTATTATTAGCTCAAAGTATCAGGATGAGCTTTTTCCATTTAAATGAAACAGCTTGCAAGGATATTGTCAGGTTGTATAAAGTAGAATACAAAAAAAGATATATTTTGTATTTTATATAATACAATTATTAGTATATTTGTTGCGATTAAATTTAAAAATTAATTATGCAACAATTATTTACTACATTCTACCAGCAATTAAACAGGGTTTCTACTGATTATAAACGTTATTTGTACAATGAAATTCATTGGCAAAATCGGTTAATAGCCATTGTAGGGTCGCGCGGGGCAGGCAAAACCACGCTTCTTTTGCAGCACATCAAACTAAACCATCCTGTCGTTTCGAGTGAAGTGTTGTATGCATCGTTAGATAATTTATGGTTCTCAACACATTCATTGATGTATTTAGCCGATGAGTTTTCTAAACAAGGTGGCAAAGAACTTTATTTGGATGAAGTCCATAATTATGTTGGCTGGTCGCGGGAGATAAAAAATATTTATGATAGCTATCCTGACATGAAAATTGTTTTCACAGGTTCATCATTGCTTGAAGTGTATAAGGGTGAAGCTGATTTAAGTCGCCGGGCAATTACATATCATCTGTACGGACTGTCATTTCGTGAATTTTTGGAATATGAATATGGAATAAATCTTGCAGCTGTTTCTGTTGAGGAGATTTTATTGAATCATGTAAATTTAGCTACCCTGATAGCTGCAAAGGTCAAGCCTTTAGTTGCTTTCAACGAATATATTCGATATGGTTATTTCCCTTATTACAAAGAAGATAGGGGATTGTATCATATTCGTTTGCTTTCTACGTTAAATACAATTATCGAATTGGATTTGCCTGCTATGGAACGTATTGATTACTACTCAGTAGTAAAGATAAAAAAACTTTTTGCTATTATTGCAGGAATGGTGCCATTTACCCCTAACGTATCTCAGCTGAGTCATTATGTGGAAACAACCCGTGTGAGTTTAGTGAATTATTTGTATTATCTTGAAAAGGCTCAGGCAATAATGCTGTTAAGTAAGGAATCTTCTGGAATAAAACAAATGGCAAAGCCCGATAAGGTATATTTAGGAAATACCAATTATGCTTTTGCTTTAGGTGCTGAACAAACGAATATTGGAAGTGTTCGTGAATCATTTTTTATGAATCAGGTTCGGGTGAAAAACCGAATCACATATTCAAATATCGTTGATTTTAATGTTTCAGGGAAATACAATATTGAAATTGGGGGAAAGAATAAAACCAAAAAACAAATAGTAGGGCTCGATAATGCATATACAGTGCTAGACAATATTGAAACAGGTTTTGGCAATCAAATTCCACTCTGGTTGTTTGGTTTGACTTATTGAATGTAAAGAGATGTGTCCTGAAACGGCTGTTAACTACTGAAATAAGTTTGCAAAAGAGTAAACATTAGTAAATTTACATATTATGGTGAAGAACTTAATACCGGCTTAAAACAATCAAAAAAATGCAACCAACTCCCGAAGAAAAATTGATGCTCACTTGTCTGAAAATATATCCGGACAAGTCTGAAACTGAACAACTGGATGCATTGTTGCCTCTTATTCAAGATTGGGGAAGACTTATTGCTAATATGATGGATAGAGGTATTGGTCCGCTGTTTTTCAGTAAACTGTCCCGGCTTACCAACAGGGTGGTTATTCCTGCCCGTCAACAAGCGCAACTGCAACAGGCATATTATAAAACAATGGCCAGAGGAGCGGTACTGCAAAAGCATTTCAGAGAAGTCGGGGAGACTTTTAATGCCCATCATATATCGTTTGTGGCATTAAAGGGTATTTATCTTTCGGAATGGTTGTACGGGGATATTGGTTTGCGTCAGTTCAGTGATATAGATGTATTGGTACGGGAGCAGGATGGAGAAAAAAGTCTGGAGATATTAAGTAGTCTGGGTTATGTTCCTGCTGATACAGGGGAGACGGATTTTGTAAAACAGCAACAGGAAATCATACATTATCTTCCCATGATAAAGGAGGGGGTGTCTATAGAAATTCATATCAAACTTCACAGAGACGCGGAGAGTTACCGTCTGGATAATGCGTCGCTTTGGAAAAACGCGATACCCGTAACCCTTCAGGGAATGAGTATATATGCATTGGGTAAATATGATCAGCTGATACATTTATGTGTGCATCTGGATAAGCATTTTAAAGTAGGGCATGTACAGTTTACCTGTTTTATGGATATCGTGAATTATCCGGAGAAATACGCGAATAATTTTAACTGGCAGGAATTCATTACAGCTTGTAAGGAGTATCGTTGTGAGGAGGAAGTGTTTCGGTATCTGGTTTTATGCCACAAATTTATGCATGCATACCTGCCACCGGAGATACAGAATGCATACGGACATTTACTTACACCAGAAACAGAGACTTTGTTTTTTGGTTATCTGAATGGTACGACGCAGCTTCATCATCAGCACGGTAAACATGTACCCGGTCACCTTCGCAATGTACGTCAGCTGAAAAGCTTTTCAGATAAAATCAGATATGTGCGGGATGTGATCTTCCCACCTAAAGCGTTTATGATGCAAAAATATAACCCCCGACCCCTAAAGGGGAGGGAATTAAAGAAACCCCAAAAAAGTTCCCCTTCAGGGGTTAGGGGTAAGTTTTGGTGGCTGTTGTATCCGTATCGTTGGTGGATAGGAGTGAAGGGAGTTGTTAAATTGATAATTAAGAATTAATAAATAATAGCTTGCTCGGTTTTCTCTGTGGTTAAAGAGAACCCCCAACTCCTGAAAGGGAGGAGGAGAATTTAATAATTTGTTTTGATTAGATTAATAATTTCTAACTTATGATTAAAAATGTATCATTAAAAACATATAATTTGATGAAAAAGTATTTTGATGAAATTTTAAAAATGTATATATTTGCTTGTAAAACCTAAAATATATATATAGAGAGAGTTTTATCAGCATGTAGCTTTACTGTTTAATTTGAAAAATAATTATGAAATCACGAGAATCTGAGCTATTGTTTTTATATCTGTTTTTTGATCTGACAATTCTGAATATTAGTATTCTTGCTTTATATAATTTTGGAGCTTCAGCCTGTCTGAGAGTCCCTCATGAACTTAGTATCTATCTGTTACACGCCAATCTGTCGTGGTTAATTACTTATTTTGTATTATCAAAAAAAAATCTATATCTCCGTGATGGTTTTGGTAATCGGTTTTTAAGAATCAGTTTAAGAACGCTTATTTTTTTACTCGTGTTGGGAATTGTTGGTTTTATGATTCTTTCCAAATCTTTGTCACGTTTGTTTATTCTTGAATATGTAGCTCTTTTCTATGTCGGTAAATTAGTCTTTTACTTTTTTCTGTATCAATATCTTTTATATTTAAGGAGGCGTGGTAAACACATAAACAGCGTGTTAATTGTGGGTGTGAGTGAGATAACAAAATTTCTCCGTATGATTATTGATAGTAATCCGATGTTAGGTTATAAATTTGAAGGATATTTATCCCGCGACATGGAAAAGGATATTGATGTAATTGGTCACCCTGATCACTTGGCTGAGATAATTAAGGAAAAGAAAATTGAACTGGTTTTTGTTTCATTATCGTTATTTAGCCAGTCTATAAGAGCAACGGAATATCTGAAAATATGCAATAATGCGGGGGTGAAGTTAAGGTTTCTACCTGAAAATCAGAGATGGTTCAAATCAAAAATTAATATGGAATCTGTGGGAGATCTGGTGGTCATCAATCCTCAGCAAGTTCCGCTGGATGAAATAGAATCGCGCTTCTTTAAACGTTTGTTTGATCTTGTCTTTTCATTGCTGGCTATTGTGTTAGTTTTTAGCTGGTTATTTCCTTTATTGGCTATTGTTATAAAACTAACATCAAAAGGTCCAGTATTTTTTGTTCAGGAACGTACCGGTATCAACAACAGAACATTCAAATGTTATAAATTCCGAAGCATGAAGGTAAACAGCGATGCAGATAATCTCCAGGCATCAGCCAATGATGACAGAATCACATCTATTGGGCGGTTTATGCGAAAAACCAATATTGATGAATTGCCTCAGTTTTTTAATGTTTTGTTCGGACAAATGTCGGTTGTAGGTCCCCGTCCGCATATGCTCCAACACACTGAACAATACTCCCGATTAATTGAGCATTATATGGTCAGGCATTATGTAAAGCCAGGTGTGACCGGCTGGGCACAGGTAAATGGTTACAGAGGGGAAACTAAAGAATTATGGAAAATGGAGAAAAGAGTTGAATTCGACATGGATTATATTGAAAACTGGACTTTTTGGTGGGATTTAAAAATAATTCTCATGACCATTTTTAGTGAAAAAACGTATAATAATGCTTTTTAAATAAATATGATAGTACGCTACTAAAATTGCGGAATGAGAAAATAAAATATAGGTAAAACAGGATAATCAGGATAAATAATATTACTTTTGTAATAAATAAAGGATTTTATATTTTGAAGTCGTTTTGATTTTTTACAAACGATATAGTTTCGCTCCTAACGGAGCTTTGAGAAACTCATTCGTCCATCTTTCTACCATAATATAGCTTCTCCGAAGCTAATGAAATGTTCCCTTAGGAGTGAAATTATGGGTAGTATGTTATTATTCTCATAGGTAAGAAGCTCTGTTAGGAGCGACATTGGAAAAAGTCAAGGCGAGTTATTTATAAAGAATCACACATTCTAAACGGTTTTTGTCTATTGTAACAAATTAGATGTTGACAAAAAGAGAGGATTTATTATCAAAAATAATGATTGCAGCGCAGGTTGCCATCACTTTAATTGTTTTTTATTTCACACACTTCTTTTTCGGACAATATTTGCTTTCTCCTCTTAGTCGATTGTTTATACTTATTCAAATTGCTATTATATGGACTTTACTCTTTTCTAAATTTAATTTAGGTATTATTTACCGGAGAGTAAAGTTTATAAATCTTATGCAAGGATTATTGGTGACTATAACTATTGGAACCGGCCTGATTTTTTTAGAAATTATTACCTTCCCCTTTATTGAGCACAGGGCTTTTTATGCGGCGTATCTGTTGGTTTTTTATGTTCTTGATCTAATTGTCCTGATAACGTTTAAATTTCTGTTGTATTATTGGATGAGGTTGATGAGGCGATACGGGCATAATACCAGAAATATAATACTTGTAACCAATAGTGAATTCTCAGATTACATTGATGATTTTGTAATATCCAAAGACTGGGGTTATTATATTAGAAATATTATTTCGCCGGATCAGGAACTAAAACATAAATATCCGCGTGTAAAAATTATTGATAATCAGGAATCTTTAATGCAAAGAATTTTGGTTAGAGGGATTGATGATATTTTCTTTTGTTTACCTGTGAACAATCAATACTATGATGTGGAAAAACTTTTGGCTTTTTCAAATGAGTTGGGTATCAATTTTCATATTCTTCAACATCTTGATAAACTGAAGGCAGACGATTGGGAGCAAAATCTTTTGTTCAAAACCTACCAGTCAACTTCACCCAATTATATTAATGTAAAAATCAAAAGTATTTTTGATACGCTTTTCAGTATATTCATCATACTTATATTGTTCCCCTTGCTGATTTTCATATCATTCCTGATAAAAATTGAAGATAGTGGTCCGTTTTTTTTCAAACAGGAAAGAATCGGTTTAAATGGACGAAGATTCATTTGCTACAAATTTAGATCGATGGTAGTAAATGCAGAAGCTATTCAGGAAAAACTTATGGAGCTGAACGAATCGGACGGGCCTACATTTAAAATTGAGAATGATCCGAGAATTACTAAAATAGGTAGGATACTCCGAAAATTATCGTTGGACGAGTTACCTCAGTTTTATAATGTTTTACGAGGAGAAATGTCAATTGTAGGACCAAGACCGCCATTATTGAAGGAAGTGGTACAATACGAAAGATATCAGTTACGTAGATTAAGTATGAAACCCGGAATTACCTGTATCTGGCAGGTAACAGGACGCAATTCTGTGTCTTTTGATGAATGGATGCAAATGGATTTGAAATATATTGATAACTGGTCTATCGGGTTAGATATTAAGCTTATCATACAAACCATAGGAGTTGTTTTTAAGGCTACCGGAAGATAAGTATTCTAATACTCGTTTGTTCTAAGTTGATTTTTAATTTTATCCATTTCTATCAATCCTTAATACTTAACTCACTCCAAGATTGATTATAATGATCCTCTTTTAGTATTCAAACATATATCGTGGCTATTATAAGCAAACCCAAATTAATTGTGAATTGTTTATTTTCTGTAACATTTTTTGAATATCTATTCTAAGTTTTATGTTTTAATGTTGTTTATTTATTTTTTTATTATGATATTTGCAGGCTGATTAATTAAGTGTTGTCTAAAATAAAGATAATTTAGGATAGTTACCTGAAAACACACATTTTTATCATAATTCTCTATGATTACAAACAGAGAAAAGGTACTTTCGAAAATGATGATCACTTTGCAAGTGATTATCACAATAATTGTTTTCATTATCACCCGATTTTTTTTTACATATAATTTTTTTTCCTTTTGGGGTGAAATGTTTATTCTTGTATTGATAGCATTACTTTGGGCTTTCTTCTTTGAAAAATTTAAATTAGGAATAATATTCAGACAGAGACATTCTGTACAATTTATTAACGGATATATCGTTACCGAATTATTAGGGGGAGCTATTCTGATTGTTATGTCAGTGTTAATGCCCTTTATTAAATACGAGAAGTTTGTAATTGAATATATATCATTGTTTTGTGCCATCAATTTAATTGTTTTGGTTGCATTTAAATATGCCTTTTATTATTTAATGCGTTTTTTAAGAAGAAAGGGGTTTAATAAAAGAAATATTATAATAATTGCCAACAAGGATAATGCTCGTATAATAGATCTTTTTCTGAAATCGAAGGATTGGGGATATACCATCGGACGAATAGTAACCCCTCAAGAAGGTATAGAAAATCTGTATGATAATGTTGCGGTTATTCCCGATCAGGAAGAGCTAATGAAACGCATTCCGGTAAAAGGATACGATGATATATTTTATTGTCTCCCTATCAATGATAAGTCATATAATCCTGAAAAACTGATTGATGCTGCTAATGAATTAGGGGTTGCCGTACATATTATTCAATCGGACAGGATGTGCCGGGCGGGATATAATAAGCATTCGGTGTTGTTTGAAACACATCAAACAACTCCCACCAATTATTTTGCACTGAGAATAAAAGATACCTTTGACCTTTTTTTTAGTGTTGGGGTAATTTTCGTCTTGTTGCCGTTTATGGCTGTAATAGCTGTTTTGATTAAACTCCATGATGGTGGTCATATATTCTTTCGGCAGGAACGGATTGGTCTGAATGGTCGCAGATTTGTCTGTTATAAGTTTAGAACAATGATCCCGAATGCGGAATCAATGATGGAATCGATTATGGATAGGAATGAGTCGGATGGACCTACTTTCAAGATAGAGAATGACCCGAGAATAACCAAAGTAGGTCGTTTTTTGCGGAAAACATCCTTAGACGAATTACCACAGTTTTATAATGTGATAAAAGGGGAAATGTCGGTGGTGGGTCCTCGTCCACCACTTTTGAAAGAAGTGGTACAGTACGAAAAATATCAATTAAGACGATTGAGTATGAAACCGGGAATTACCTGTATCTGGCAGGTTTCAGGTCGAAATTCCATTTCTTTTAAAGAATGGATGCGGATGGATCTGGATTATATTGATCAGTGGTCGTTGTGGCTGGATATTAAAATCATGTTCAAAACTGTTGGAGTGATATTTAAAGCTAACGGACAATAGGAATTCCCGATTCCTTTTTGAGAATTATAAAAAGAGATTTTACACAAATGAAAAAAGAATTATTGTTTATATTCATTGTTGTATTGTTTTTGGCTTGCAACAACACACAGAAAGAAAAAAGCGCTGGAAATGATTATACGGTAACCGATACGGTAACTGATACCATTGAGAATATTAAAATAACCGAATTAAAACAGTTTATTGCTACTTGTGATACAACGGATATTTCAACTGTTTCGCTTTTAACCATCAGGTTCAATGAGATATTTACCGGTCAGTCCAAAGGTTTATGTGATACAGCATATGTTGTTTATCAGAAATATCTGGATCAAATGGATCAGCATCTCAACGATTCGCTTCAAAATGATACAACCGATTACTCCCTTTTATTTGAATCGGCTAAACCGCCTAAAAAGTTGAAAGAGTTTAAAACAAATTTATTAAATAATGGATTTAAGCTGACCAACTCCATGGGGCAAATCTATATTGAACAGGACAGAAGTTTTATCTCGAAGAACCTTTATCCACTCTTAAGTGATACCATGAAGTTGTATCTCGATGAGATTAAATTAGAAAATGAACAGGGATTTGCCATTGACGAACAGATTACTATTCGCCCCAAGCAGCTTGTAAACAGAATCTTGTGG
>WSSedL1CaDRAFT_10000855_pt1 | contig 19886 bp, 18 predicted proteins | sample WetSurSL1Cattail_FD_9464 | JGI IMG/M metagenome (IMG submission 9464)
GAATTGAAAACATCAAGGAAGTGGCTGGAATGATTCAGCGTTTGGTTCCTAATGCCAGAGTTGGAATTGGTCACGGACAAATGGATGGCAAGAAACTCGAAGAATTGATGTTGGCTTTCATGAATGGAGAATTTGATGTTTTGGTTGCTACTACGATTATCGAAAGTGGATTGGATGTACCTAATGCGAACACGATTTTTATCAATAATGCCAATAATTTTGGATTGTCTGATTTGCATCAAATGCGTGGTCGTGTGGGTCGAAGCAATAAAAAAGCATTTTGTTATTTTATTTGTCCGCCTTATTCGGCAATGACCGAAGAAGCTAGAAAACGTATTCAGGCTTTGGAGCAATTTAGTGAACTCGGTAGCGGATTTAATATCGCGATGAAAGATTTAGAGATTCGTGGAGCTGGAGATTTATTGGGTGGTGAACAATCTGGTTTCATCAACGAAATTGGTTTTGATACGTACCAAAAAATCATGAATGAGGCTATTGAAGAATTGAAAGAAAATGAATTCAAAGATTTGTATCCGGTAGAAAATGATATTGAAACCAAAGAATACGTAAAAGATTTACAAATTGATACCGATTTTGAATTGCTGTTTTCAGACGAATACATCAATAATATTTCGGAGCGTATGAATTTGTATAACGAATTGGCAGCCATTAAAAACGAAGAAGAATTGGTTGTTTTTCAAAACAAATTGATTGATCGTTTTGGTCCTTTGCCTCCGCGAGCTAATGCTTTAATGAATAGCATCCGAATTAAATGGGTGGCAACCCGTGTGGGAATTGAAAAACTGGTGATGAAACAAGGAAAAATGATTGGTTATTTTGTTTCTGATCAACAATCTGATTTTTATCAGTCCAATCGTTTTCATAAGGTGTTGCAGTTTGTGCAAAAACATTCTTCAATTTGTAAAATGAAAGAAAAACAAACCGCTAACGGCTTAAGATTGTTGTTGACTTTTGACAACGTGAAATCGACCCGAAGAGCTTTGGAGTTGATGGAGATGTTGGGAGAAAAGTAAAAGTTCAATGCTATTTATAGATAAAAAAACCTAGTCAAGATTTTAAATTCTGACTAGGTTTTTTTAATCAGTAGAATTCCTCGAGGCTTTGCCTCGGGGTTAAAGAGGAAAGTTTGAAAACCTAAGGTTTTCATAAAACTAAAAATTTACTTTCTTCCGATTGATACCTCGATGGCTTTGCCTCGGGGTAATTCATTTTTTTAAAGAGACGTTTTGGGTTTGCGTTAAGGATGGAAGCGGCATCCTTTTGTGGAGCGTAGCGGAACAAAAGATATAGCGTACAGCCTGACCCCGCTATCCCGAAGTTTCTGGATTGCTGTTGCATGTAAGCGGGGTAACGCTCAAAAAATAAAGGAAGTTTATTTATTTTTCTTAGCTTTAATCATCTGTTCGAGTTGGTCCCACAATTCCTCGGGAATAGCTTCTAGTAGATTGAATTGTCCTGCTCCTTTAAGCCATTCGCCACCGTCAATCACCACGACTTCGCCATTGATGTAAGCAGAAAAATCAGAAACTAAATAAGCGGCTAAATTGGCTAATTCTTGATGATCGCCCACACGTTGAAGAGGGACTTTTTTAGCCATATCAAATTTTTCGGCAAGATCTCCCGGAAGCAATCTATCCCAGGCACCTTTGGTTGGAAATGGTCCTGGCGCAATGGCATTGGTACGAATACCGTATTTTGCCCATTCCACAGCCAGACTTCTGGTCATGGCGAGAACACCAGCCTTTGCAGTAGCACTAGGCACCACATAAGCCGAACCTGTCCAGGCATAAGTAGTCACAATATTTAAAACCGTAGCCGAAGTTTGCTTGCTGTCAATCCAGTGTTTCCCAAAAGCAAGCGTACAGTTTTTTGTGCCTTTTAAAACAATGTCAATAATTGTGTCAAAGGCATGAGCCGATAAGCGTTCGGTAGGAGAGATGAAATTTCCCGCTGCGTTGTTGAGTAAAATATCGACTTTGTCAAAAGTTTTTAGGACTTGTTGCAACATGTTTTCTACTTCTTCGTAATTGCGAACATCGCATCGCAAAGGCAAACAAATCCCAGCTGTTTCGGACTCTAATTCGATAGCTGTTTTTGTGAGTTTGTCTAAATCACGGGAAGTTATAGCAACTTTAGCGCCCAGTTCCAGAAAATATTTGGTCATCGCTTTTCCCAGTCCGCTACCGCCACCAGTAACAACAATTACTTTTCCTTTTAGTGCGTCGTCTCGTAACATTTTTTGGCTGAAGTTCATTTTGATTCGGTTTTATTGTAAATATACAAAACAATTCATTTTTATAAGATTAAGCTTCTAAGAAACTTAGCATCTCAGCCAATTAGTAACTTGAAAAATCTATATTTTGCAGAGTCTTCTCGCGGCTTCTTCTAAAGTAGCATTGTCTTTGGCAAAACAAAACCGAATCAAATGCAAGTCTTTTCCGTTTTCATAAAAATTAGAAATTGGAATCGCAGCCACACCGTGTTCAGTGATTAAGCGTTTGCAAAAATCGACATCATTTTCATTCGAAATGGCTTCGTAAGATACGACCTGGAAATAAGTTCCTTCGCAAGGCAATAATTGGAATCGGCTTTTGGAAAGCAGTTGCCTAAAATAATCTCTTTTTTGTTGGTAGAAAGTGCCAATTTCAGCAACTGAAACAATATCTAAATAATTACTAATGGCAGCCTGCGAAAGACTATTGACACTAAAAACCAGAAATTGATGTACTTTTTTGATTTCTATCATCAAGTGTTCGGGAGCAACTAAATAGCCGATTTTCCAACCTGTAATATGAAATGTTTTTCCAAAAGAAGAAATAACTACAGCTCTATTGCGAAGTGCTTTTCGAGTATGAACCGAAATGTGTTTTTGTTCGAAAGTAATGTACTCGTAGACTTCATCAGAAAGCAAAATGATTTTTGAGAATTTTTCAAGCAGCTTTTCTAAGGCTTCAAAATCCGTTTCATTCAAAATTTTTCCCGTTGGATTGTGTGGATTATTGATGATAATCATCTTAGTTTTTTCAGAACAAGCCGCTTCGATGGTTTCCCAGTTTGGAGTATAATCGTCATTTAATGGAACGCGAACTGGCATTGCATTGCACAATAAAACCGGAGCTTCGTAACAATCATAACTTGGATCTAAAATTATAACTTCATCCTCGTTTTCTACTAAAGCTTGGATTGTGGTAAAAATTCCTTGGGTTGCTCCAGTAGTGACAAGAATTTCTGTGTCTGGAAAAATAATTCTTTGGTAGGAATCATTAATAAGTGTCTCAATTTTGGATAACAACGGCGGATAACCTGCCATCGGAGTGTATTGGTGAATGTCTTCGTTAGCCAATTTTGCTACAATCGCTGTCAGTTTTTCATCAACAGGGAAATTTGGAAATCCTTGAGATAAATTAATGGCATTGTGTTCAGCTGCCATTTTTGACATGACTGTAAAAATACTGGTCGTGATATTGGGAAGTTTAGACATGACTTTACTTTTTGAAGGCTAAAAGTAAGGAAAGGACTTGAGTTAGAGAAAATAAGTAATGAAATAATAATAGGTTTTAAAACATATAAGTCATATAACTTTTGTTTTGATTCTACCTAACTTTAACTTAAGTTGTGTTTTTTTAATAAGTTCATATAACGCTACTAATCATAATCTATTACTACTTCTTTGTTTAAAAGATAACCCCAAAAAAGTGTGTTAAAACTTATATGACTTATATGTTTTAAAATCAAAACTACATTTTATGAATAATAAAAATAGTTGGGCGTTTGTGTAAATCAATTGTTTCTTTTTTCCATGCAGAAATTTTCTTAGTCTTGATATATTCCGTTGGTAAAGTGATATCAGTGGCAATACACAAATGTGTTTCGGGATGTAATGTCTGAATTAAATCTTCCAGTAATTTATTGTTGCGATAGGGGGTTTCGATAAAAATTTGAGATTGGTTTTTTTCGAAAGAAGTTCTTTCTAGGCTTTTAAAACTCGCTCTTTTTTCGTCTTTTTCAATAGGTAAATAACCGTGGAACGTAAAACTTTGTCCGTTCATTCCCGAAGCCATCATAGCTAATAAAATAGAAGAAGGTCCCACTAATGGAATTACTTGAATGCCTCTTTCGTGTGCCAATTTTACAATTACAGCACCAGGATCGGCAACACCAGGACAACCTGCTTCGCTCATTAAACCTACATTTTTACCCTCTAGCAAAGGTTTGATGAAGTCTAAATGTTCTTTGGTTTCGGTATGTTTGTTTAATGCAAAAAGTACTAAATCAGCTTGTTTTTTCTCAGGATTAATGCCTTTGATTGATTTTCGAGCTGTTTTTTCGTTTTCAACAATATAATAGTCAATGAAATCAATGGTTCTTTTTACAGTTTGTGGCAAAACATCCATCGGGTCGCATTCTCCCATTGTGGTTGGGATTAAATAGAGTTTACCAAAAGGAGTATTTGATTTCATTGTAATTTTTTTTAGAGTTAGCCGTGATTGGCTTTTAGTTTTGATGCAATGATTTCGCAGGCTTCATCCAGCATTTGATATACCATTTCAAATCCATTGGCGATGCCGTAATAAGGATCTGGAACATCAACATTTTCGTCTGGATACAATTCGTTCAGAATGATTTCAACTTTTTCTTTTTGCTCATCATTTTTGGCTAAACGGATTACGTCTCTAAAGTTGGATTTGTCCATCACATAGATGTAATCAAAAGTTTCGAAATCCTCTACTTTGAATAGTCGGGCTCTTTGAGTGGAAATGTCAAGATGGTGTTTTTTCGCAACGGCAATGGAACGAGCGTCTGGTTGATTTCCTGAGTGCCAAGCGCCTGTTCCTGCAGAATCTACAACGAATTTATCTTTGGGTAATTTAGAAGCTAAAATTCCTTCGGCTAAAGGAGATCGGCAAATATTGCCTAAACAAACCATTAAAATTTTGACAGACATAAGCCTTTTATAGCGTTAGTTTCTTGTGAATGTCTTCGACAAACTTTTTAAATTGTTTATCGGTTGCTACTAGATTATCTACAGTTTTACAAGCGTGCAATACTGTTGCGTGGTCGCGGTCACCTATTTGAGAACCAATGTTGGCAAGAGATGATTTGGTAAACTTCTTAGCAAAAAACATTGCTAATTGTCTGGCCTGTACTACGTGTCTTTTTCTCGTTTTTGATTGTAATGTTTCGATGTCCAATTGGAAATAATCGGAAACAATTTTTTGAATGTAATCAATCGAAATTTCGCGTTTTACATTTTTTACAAATTTCTCAACAACACTTTTTGCTAGCTCAATAGTTACTTCTTTTTTGTTGAAAGAAGATTGGGCAATCAAAGAGATAATAGCACCTTCTAGTTCACGAACATTGGATTTGATGTTGCGTGCTACATATTCGATAATTTCATCTGGCATTTCAACACCATCACGATACAAAATGTTTTTCAGGATAGAAATTCGAGTTTCGTAATCGGGTTGGTGCAATTCTGCAGATAATCCCCATTTGAAACGAGATAGTAAGCGTTGCTCAATATCTTGCATGTCAACTGGTGCTTTATCAGAAGTCAAGATTACTTGTTTTCCGTTTTGGTGTAAATAATTAAAAATATGGAAAAATACGTCTTGCGTACCTGATTTTCCAGATAAAAATTGCACATCATCAATGATTAAAACATCGATTAATTGGTAGAAATGAATAAAATCATTTCGGTTATTTTTCTTTACCGAGTCAATATATTGTTGCGTGAAAATCTCAGCAGAAATATATAAAACGGTTTTTTCAGGATATTTGTCTTTAATTTCAACTCCAATAGCGTGTGCTAAATGCGTTTTTCCTAATCCAACACCTCCAAAGATTAACAATGGATTGAATGAAGTTCCACCCGGTTTATTGGCTACAGCCATACCAGCCGAACGCGCTAGTCTGTTAGAATCTCCTTCAAGGAAATTGTCAAAACTATAATTAGCATTTAATTGTGATTCGATTTTTAAATTTCTAATTCCAGGAATCACAAAAGGATTTCTTAATTCTGGATCTAGATTTTTTAAAGGCGCATCCACATTTTGTGGTTTCATTGGAGAACGGTTTGCACTTGGCAATTGTTCCGTAAACGGTTGTTTGTTGCCATAAGTGTTTTCCATTTTGATTTTATAAAGTAACTTTGCATTTTTACCAAGTTCTTTAGTTAAGGCAACCTTCAATAATTTAACATAGTGTTCTTCTAGCCATTCGTAGAAAAATTTACTAGGTACCTGAATGTATAATGCGTTATCGGTAAGTTCAACTGACTTGATTGGCTCAAACCAAGTTTTGTAGGCTTGATCTTGAATGTTGTCTTTTATGAAAGACAAACAGTTTTCCCATACTGATTGAGCAGTTTTGTTCATGAATTGTGTTAAATTATTATATTTTGTATTCGGTTGTTTGAAGTAAATAACAGCTAAAAAAGGTGTTATTTATCGGGGTAACAAATATGTGAACAAATTTCGTTAAAAAAAAATTTATCGGTATTGATTTTGAAGAAATATTGTTGTAAGTAAGAAGAAAAGTATTCCAAATTAATATATAAAATAATACTATTAAAAATGAAGATATACGAGTTTAATGTTAGAGTAAGGTATTCAGAAACAGACCAAATGGGAGTGGTTTATCATGGTAATTATGCTCAGTATTTTGAGATGGGACGCGTGGAATGGCTCAGAAACATTGGGATTTCTTATAAAACGATGGAGGAAAACGGAGTTATGCTTCCTGTGGTTTCTTTGAATACGAATTTTAAAAAACCAGCCCGCTATGACGATTTGTTGCGGGTGAAAACTATCTTTAAAAGTCAGACTTCGGTGAAGATTGAATTTGATTATGAGATATACAATGAGCAGAATGAGTTATTAACAATTGGCAACTCAATTTTGGTTTTTGTGAACATGAAAACGGGTCGTCCAATGGCTGCTCCTGATTATATAAAAGAGAAGCTTTTGCGAATATAAAAATCTAGGCTTTTTATATTTATTATTCCTTAATTTTTATGTCGATTTCAAATAGAGAATGAAAAATTTCGAATATTTGGTCGGCATTTTTTTTTCGTGTTTTGATTTCGATTTCGCAGCTCATTTCCATTTTTTGATGTATAATATCCAAGTTTTTTTCTTTGATAATGCGCATCACTTTATTCATGTTTTTATAATCAAAAGAGATAAAATAATGAACATCGATGGTTTTTTCGATAATGGAACAATTTTCAAGAGTGAGTTGCGCGGCAGTTTTGTAAGCGGTAATTAATCCACCAACACCTAATTTAGTGCCGCCAAAAATACGAACGATAACAATAAGTGTATTAGTTACTGAAAACGACTGTATTTGTCCGTAAATGGGCATTCCAGCTGAATTGCTGGGTTCTCCATCATCATTGGCTCGGTAATTTGTATTTTCGGTACCAATTTGGTAGGCATAGCAATAATGACAAGCAGTAGGATGTTTTTTTCTTAAAACATCAATTATAGGTTTTACTTCTTTTTCGGAAGATATTGGAAAGGCATAGCCAAAGAATTTACTTCCTTTTTCTTTAAAAAGGATTTCTTCAGATGCAAAAGCAATGGTGTTGTAGGTGTCTTTCATTGTTAAATATCAATAGCAATAACAATTTGAAAATTAGAATTGTTATTGCTATTGAATTTTAAATTTTTTAAAGAATGTCTTTTTCAAATAAATCTACCACGTCCTCTTTTCCTACTTGTAAATTCCAAACATGAATGCCTAAAGCTTGGGCAGCGTCGGTATTTTCTTTTTTGTCATCAATAAACAAAGTACGTTTGGCTTGCAATTCGTGTCTGTTTAGTAGTGTAAGGTAAATTTCAGAGTCAGGTTTACGCATTCCCATTTCGAATGAAAAATAGACTTTTTCAAAACATTGGTAGAAATCGCTATAAAAAGAAGTTCCAACTCTTTGTTCGAATGTGTTGATGTGTATCGAATCGGTATTGCTTAATAAAAACAAGCGGTATTTTTGAGAAAGCATTTGTAAAAACTCCAATCGATACAAAGGAAAATCGGTTAAAATGGCATTCCAAGCTTTTAGAATTTCTTCAATACTAGCATTGGGTAGCTGTTTTTGAAATCCAGTTAAGAATTCCTCTCTTGATATGTTTCCTTTTTCAAATTGAATGTTCAAATGGTCTAGATCTTCATTCCATTCTTTAAGACCTAAATTTTTAAGTCCGTCAATAGTGGCTTTTTTGTCTAAATTGATGAAGATATCTCCAAAATCAAAAATGATAGTATTAATCATGGTTCGTTAAAATTATGAGTTCATCTTCAAGGATAAACTGTTTTTGGTTTGCTTTTGAACTTATAGTTGGTGCTTTTATTCCGTCTTTAAAGATTGTTTTTCCTTTAAAAATACGTGCTTCGTCCCAAAGATTTTTGTCAATAAAAGTTTGTAATGTTTGACGACCACCTTCAATAATGATAGATTGAATTTGATGTTCAAATAAAATTTTTAAAATCTGGTGAGCTATATTTTGTTCAAAATCAATTCTTTCAAAGATAAGGTTTTCTTGGTTTGTATTAGTATTGCTTTCGCAAAAAACAATTGTTTTAATCTGATTGTCTAGTAGATGGCTATCTTCTGGAATGCGATTTTTTCGGTCTAAAACAATTCTTATTGGATGTGTTCCTGTCCAATCGCGCACATCTAATTTTGGATTGTCATCTATTGCTGTTTGTGTGCCAATCAAAATTGCTTGTTCTTCACTTCGCCATTTGTGAACCAATTGTCTGGAATAAGGATTGCTGATCCAAAACGGTTTTTGTTCGTTTCTTTCGGTTGGAGCAATAAAACCATCTTGGCTTTCAGCCCATTTCAAAATGATATAAGGTCTTCTTTTTTTATGAAACGTAAAAAAACGTTTGTTGAGTTCGTTGCATTCCGCTTCCAGAACGCCAACAGTAACGTTAATTCCTGCTTCTAGTAATTTTTTGATGCCGTTTCCTGCTACTTTTTCGTTTGGATCTACAGTTCCAATAACCACATTTGGAATTTTATTTCGAATAATTAAATCGCAACAAGGCGGCGTTTTCCCAAAATGACTGCAAGGTTCTAAACTCACATAAATAGTTGCTTTTTGCAAAAGGGATTTGTCTTTTACCGAATTCACGGCATTCACTTCGGCATGTGGTTCTCCTGCTTTTTTGTGCCAGCCTTCGCCAATAATTTGGTCATTGTAAATAATAACACTTCCCACCATCGGGTTGGGATAAGTGGTTCCAAAACCATTTTTGGCTAATTGAATGCAGCGCGCTAGGTATTTTTCATGTATTTTCACAGGGCAAAAGTAGTTATTTTTGAGTTTATGATTTAGTTTTGAAAGTACTAAAAATAACAATAAACTATTGCTATTTTTGTTTTTTAAAATTTCAGAAGAAAACATGCAAATCAAAAATTACAGAACACAATTCATTCAAGCACTTTTGCCAATTTATGATTCTGGCGAAGCAGAAAGTTTTTTCTATTTAATTTTAGAAGAAAAAAAGCAATTGAGGCGAATTGATTTGGCTTTGCAACCTGATTTGGCTTTTTCGGATAAAGAAATACAAGTTTGGAATTCGATTTTGGAACAATTAAAATTAGAAATTCCAGTGCAGTATTTGCTTGGAAAAACTCATTTTTATGGATTAGAATTTGAAGTAAATGAGAATGTTTTGATTCCAAGACCAGAAACGGAAGAACTTGTTGACTGGATCGTTTCAAATAACCAAATGACCAAATCTACAAATCCACTTCGAATTCTGGATATTGGTACAGGAAGTGGTTGCATTGCGATTTCTTTGGCTAAAAACATTCCGAATGCGGAGGTTTTTGCTATTGATATTTCAGAAAAAGCTTTGGCTACAGCCCAAAAAAATGCTGAAATCAATCAAGTGAATGTTACTTTTATCCATAAAAACATTTTGGGAACAGAAGATTTGGAACAACAATTTGATATAATCGTTTCGAATCCTCCTTATGTTCGGAATTTAGAAAAAGAGGAAATCAAGAAAAATGTTTTGGACAACGAACCGCATTTGGCACTTTTTGTCGAAGATAATAATGCCTTAGTTTTTTATCGAAAAATATCCGAATTGGCGAAACAAAGTCTAAGTCCAAACGGACAATTGTTTTTTGAAATCAATCAATATTTAGGAAAAGAAATGATAGCATTACTCGAAAAAATGAATTTCAAGAATATCGAATTACGAAAAGATATTTATGGGAATGACCGGATGACAAAAAGTAGTGTTCAGTAAGCAGTGTTCAGTGTTCAGTTTTTTACGAATAATTGTTTTAGGATTTACTGATGACTAAAAACTGATCACTGATGACTTTATTCGTAACGCAACGCTTCAATAGGATCTAACACAGCAGCTTTTATGGCTGGATACAATCCAGAAACAATAGCAACAACAAAACTGGTTGCAAAAGCAGCAAAAATTGCCATCCAAGGAATTATAAAGGCAAAGTGTAAAGCAGAGGCAATTCCGTAGCCAATTAAAATTCCGAAAATAATTCCAGCGAGTCCACCTAATTGCCCAATAATCATAGTTTCTATAAAAAACTGAATAGCAACTGTAGAACGTTTAGCGCCCAATGCTTTTCGGACACCAATTTCGCGGGTACGTTCCGTTACCGAAACAATCATAATATTCATCAAAGCGATTGAAGAACCTAAGATGGTAATAATTCCAATAACCCAAGATGCCCAACCTAAATATTGTGTAATACTCAGAATTCGGTTTATTAAATCGTCGCTTCGAACCATGGCAAAATTGTTGTCTTTGATTGGAGTTAATTTGCGAATGCTGCGCATGGTGCTAATGGCATTGTCAGTAGCTTCTTCTAGAAAATCTTTGTTATTTACCATTACGCTCAAACTATAATTGATGTTTGGAGCGGTAAAAAGGGAACGCGCTACTTGAATGGGAATCAAAACTCTTAAATCTTGGCTGTTGCCAAAAGTGGAACCTTTCTCTTTTAAAACGCCAATTACCTTAAATCGAGCGCCACGAATCGAGATGATTTTGTTAAGGGGATTGATGTCTTTTAAGATCCCTTTTAGGAAATCAGAACCCACTACGCAGACATAATTATTGTTGCTAATATCAAAGTTATTGAAATTTCTTCCCAAGTCGGTTTCTAATCCAGAATTGGGTACAAAATATTCATCGACACCAATAACTGAAATTTCAGGATCAGTTTTCTCACCTTCAAATTTTACTTCGGCAGCGGAAGTAGCAGTGAAAGAAAGGGAGGTTTGAGCAAGTGGAAAGTTGTATTTGTTCTTGAAAGCTACTGCTTCGGGATAAGAAATAATCGGATTGATGATGGTTCTTTCGTTGCTGCCTTGTTTTTTTATGGTGTTTTCGTAACGATTAATATTGAATGTATTGGCACCCATTGAAGCAAAATCAGAAGAAATGGTGTTTTCTAAAGCCGAAACTACGGTAAGAATTCCAACCAATGCAGTGATACCAATTGCAATAATCAATATAGTAAGTGTGGTTCTTAGGATTTGGGTTTTGATTGAACCAAAAGCTATTTTTATATTTTCCTTTAATAGATTGCTCATTGTGATAGTTTGATACGAAAATACAATTTTTGAGAGAAGTTTCTTTTCAACGCAAGTTATTTATTTTAAAAATAAGATATTTGCAGTCGGAATTTAAAATTTAAGAAATTAGATTTTAGATTTTCCTGAATTAAATTTGATTTTGGGTATCCAAATCTAAAATCTGCAATCTAAAATCTGCAATTAAATAAAATGGCATCAAAACCGAGCATTCCTAAAGGAACAAGAGATTTTTCACCTGCTGAGGTGGCAAAACGTCAATATATTATCCAAACTGTAAAAAGTAATTTTGAAAAATTTGGTTTCCAACCGATAGAAACACCTTCGTTTGAAAATTCAGAAACCTTAATGGGGAAATATGGAGAAGAAGGGGATCGATTGATTTTTAAAATATTGAATTCGGGAGATTATTTGGCGAAAGCCAATGTTGCTCATTTGGAAACCAAGGATAGTACAAAATTGACTTCAAGTATTTCTGAAAAAGCATTGCGCTATGATTTGACGGTTCCTTTTGCAAGATATGTGGTGCAACACCAAAATGAAATTGAATTTCCATTTAAAAGATACCAAATTCAACCGGTTTGGCGCGCTGATCGTCCGCAAAAAGGGCGTTTTAGAGAGTTTTTTCAATGTGATGCCGATGTGGTAGGTTCAAAATCCTTGTGGCAAGAAGTAGAATTGGTACAATTATATGATACTGTTTTTACAGCTTTAGGTTTGAACGGAGTTACGGTTAAAATCAATAATAGAAAAATATTATCTGGAATTGCTGAGGTAATTGGTGCTTCGGATAAATTGATTGATTTTACAGTGGCTTTGGATAAATTGGATAAAATTGGCGAAGACGGAGTAAAGAAAGAAATGATTGAAAAAGGAATTACGGAAGAAGCGATTGTAAAAGTGCAGCCGTTATTTTCTTTTTCGGGAACTATTTCGGAGAAAATAGAACAGCTTTCAGGTTTGTTGGCTAGTTCAGAAGAAGGAATCAAAGGAGTGGAGGAATTGCGTTTTATTTGCGATAATGTAACTAAACTGGGATTGTCAACTGCTATTTTAGATTTAGATGTAACGCTGGCACGTGGATTAAATTATTATACAGGAGCTATTTTTGAAGTAGCTGCACCAAAAGGTGTCGCTATGGGTTCTATTGGTGGTGGTGGAAGATACGACGATTTGACTGGTATTTTTGGTTTGAAAAACATGAGTGGTGTAGGAATCTCTTTTGGATTGGACCGTATTTATTTGGTTATCGAAGAATTAGGTTTGTTTCCAGAAACGGTAACGGCAAGTTCTAAAGCTTTATTTATTAATTATGGCGATGCCGAAGCTTTTTATGCTTTGCAAGCCATAAAAAAATTAAGAGCTGATGGAATAAAAGTAGAATTGTATCCAGATAATGCTAAGGTTGGAAAACAATTTCAACATGCTGACAAACGCAATATTCCTTTTGCAGTAATTGTAGGAGGTGAAGAAATGAGTTCGAATACTTATTCGCTTAAGAATTTAGTTTCGGGCGAACAAGTCGCATTGGGTTTTGAAGGGCTTAAAGCTGCTTTAGTCTAATTCAGAAAAAGTAAAAAACACAAAAAAAGCTTTGTCAATTGAGACAAAGCTTTTTTTAGTATGAGTAATCGCGAATTAATAATTGTTTTGAAACCAACTTTAATTTTCGTCTTATTTTGAATCGAAAATCAGAGATTGATTTGAACCTGTAACAAACATATAGAATCTATTTGAAATATATCTTAAAAATTTATTAAAATTTTAATTCGAGATTGAAAAAAAAATAATTCGAGAAAAAACAAGCTGTAAAAATAACGATTAGGAAAAAGAGTGACAATTTGACATTTAGTTTGATTTGGCAGTACTTTTGCTATCCATAGGAAAGTGTAAAAATGAAGTTTAAGAATATTTTTAAAAATAAGGGAAATATGAGTACTGAGAATACAGAAATCGATAAAGAAATGGACGAGGTAACATTAGAGAATACAGCAAGCGAAGAGCAAGCAGTTACTGAGGAGTTAAGTGTTGAAGAGCAATTAGCGAAAGACTTAGCGAATGAAAAAGATAAATATTTACGATTATTTGCTGAATTTGAAAATTACAAAAGAAGAACTTCAAAAGAGCGTATTGATTTATTCAAAACAGCCAATCAAGAGGTTTTATTAGCAATGTTACCAGTTTTAGATGATTTTGACAGAGCTATTATTGAAATCGCTAAATCGGAAGATGAAACTTTGGCAAAAGGAGTAGAGTTGATTCATGAAAAATTGAAAAACACTTTGTCTTCTAAAGGATTAGAGTTGGTTGATGTAAAAACTGGTGATGCTTTTAATGCTGATTTTGCAGAAGCAATTACACAAATTCCAGCTCCATCACCTAAATTAAAAGGAAAAATAGTAGATGTTCTTGAGAAAGGATACAAACTAGGAGAAAAAATTATTCGTTTCCCAAAAGTAGTTATTGGGCAATAAATTGGGTAGATAGTTGATACGCATTACGGTGCGGTTCAAAAAAACAAACACAAATGAAAAAAGATTTTTACGAGATATTAGGTGTTTCTAAAAATGCTGATGCTGCGGCGATTAAAAAAGCGTACAGAAAGAAAGCAATTGAGTTTCACCCTGACAAAAACCCTGGAGACAAATCGGCAGAAGAAAAGTTCAAAGAAGCAGCAGAAGCTTATGAAATTTTAGGAGATGCTGACAAAAAAGCAAAGTATGACCAATATGGTCACCAAGCTTTTGATGGTTCTGGCGGATATGGCGGAGGTCATGGCGGTATGAATATGGATGATATCTTCAGTCAGTTTGGTGATATCTTTGGTGGTGGTTTCGGAGGATTTGGCGGAGGCGGAAGCCGAGGTGGAGTTCGTCGTGCTAAAGGAAGCAATTTACGTATCAAAGTGAAATTAACTTTGGAAGAAATTGCCAATGGTGTTGAGAAAAAAGTAAAGGTAAAACGTAAGGTTCAGGCTCCTGGAGTTTCTTATAAAACCTGTTCTACTTGTAATGGTCAAGGGCAGGTAATGCGTGTGACGAATACTATTTTAGGTAGAATGCAATCAGCGACAACTTGTCCTGCTTGTGGTGGTTCTGGTCAAATTTTAGATAAAAAACCATCCAATGCCGATGCACAAGGAATGATTGTAGAAGACGAAACGGTTTCTATTAAAATTCCTGCTGGTGTGGTTGATGGAATGCAATTAAAAGTTTCTAACAAAGGAAATGATGCGCCAGGAAACAGTATTCCTGGAGATTTAATTGTTGCTATTGAAGAGTTAGAACATGAATTCTTGAAGCGTGAAGGAGAGAACTTGCATTATGATTTGTATGTAAGTTTCCCAGAAGCTATTCTTGGAGTTTCTAAAGATATTGAAGCTATTAATGGTAAAGTGAGAATTAAATTAGAAGAAGGAATCCAATCTGGAAAAATTCTTCGATTGAAAGGAAAAGGAATTCCAAGTATCAACGGATATGGAAATGGAGATTTGTTAGTTCACGTTAATGTTTGGACACCTAAAACATTAAACAAAGAACAAAAACAATTCTTTGAGAAAAACCTTGAAGATGATAACTTTCATCCAAATCCTGAAAAATCAGATAAATCATTTTTTGAAAAAGTAAAAGACATGTTTTCTTAAGCTTTTCAAATGAATTGAAATGAATACCAAAAACCCATCTGCATGAAAATGAGGATGGGTTTTTTTATGATACAATTGTAATCTATATTAGCTTGTAATTATTTACTTTTACAATCGCAAGGTCAAAATGACCCCGCCGAAGAAGAAAATTCAAAAAATCAGCATGAATACCTTATTAGAAGTCAATAAAATTGTAAAGCAATATGGTGATTACGTAGCGCTTAACGAAGTTTCGTTGTCTGTTCCCAAAGGCAGTATTTATGGACTTTTAGGTCCTAATGGTGCCGGAAAAACTTCCCTTATTCGAATCATCAATCAAATTACCATGCCGGATAGCGGTCAAGTTATTTTGGATGGTGAAAAATTACAACCCAAACACGTGCAATACATCGGTTATCTTCCTGAAGAGAGAGGTTTGTACCAAAGTATGAAAGTGGGGGAGCAATGTTTGTATTTGGCACAAATGAAAGGTTTGTCTAAGGCTGAAGCCAAAAAACAATTGGATTACTGGTTTGATCGATTGGAAATTCAAGGTTGGTGGAATAAGAAAATACAAGAACTTTCTAAGGGAATGGCTCAGAAAATTCAGTTTGTGGTTTGCGTGTTGCATAAACCCAAATTATTGATTTTTGATGAACCTTTTTCTGGTTTTGATCCCGTAAATGCCAATATCATTAAAGACGAAATTTTAGCCTTGAAAGAACAAGGTTCAACTATTATCTTTTCAACGCATCGAATGGAAAGCGTGGAAGAATTATGCGATCATATTGCTTTGATTCACAAATCGAATAAATTAATCGAAGGAAAGTTAGAAGATGTTAAAAGACAGCACAAAACTAATAGTTTTGAAGTGGGTATTTTAACCGATAATGTTGAAGGTTTGATGTATGATCTTACTCAGAAATTCACCATTAGTCCAGCTCATTTTAAATCGTTAAACCAAGAATTGAAACTCGAAATTCAATTGGGAAATGCTGTTCCTAATGAATTATTGAATATTCTAACACAACGTGGGCAAGTCACCCATTTTGTAGAGAAAATCCCGACGGTTAATGATATTTTTATCCAAACAGTAACTAAATAATAAAAAAAGAATAAAGAAATTCCAAATTCCAAACAGTTGGGATTTGAGATTTTAAAATTTGAAATTTGCGAAGTATGAGCATTATATCACTAATTATAAAAAGAGAATTTTTTGCCAAAGTCCGCAACAAATCCTTTATTGTAATGACTTTTTTAAGTCCGTTATTATTTGTGGGAATAGCTGTGTTTGTTGGTTATTTGAGTTCAATGAAAGCCGATGTAAAACGAGTGGCTATTCATGACGAAACCGGTTTATTTGCTTCTGAATTTATCGCTCAAAACTCCGAAGACAATGCTTATAAATATTTGGATTTATCACAAATTGACAGCCAATATTTAAAAGATAGTATTACCAATAATGGTTACGAAGGAGTATTGCTTATTCCTAAAACGACTGATGTACACGATTTAGAAAGTAAAATTGAGTTCATTTCAAATAGCAGTCCGAGTATTTCGTTTATCGAAAATGCACAAGATATCATTGCTAGAAAACTAACCAAAATCAATTTGGAAAATGCACATTTAGATACTTTGGCCATTAAAAAAGCTCAAGCAAATGTAAACATCTATATTGCAAAAACATCAGGAGAAGAAGGTTTAAAAGGACTGAACGAAGCCAAAATTGCTATTGGTGGTGCTTTTGGTTATTTAATTATGATGTTCATTATTATTTATGGAAATATGGTGATGCGCAGCGTTATTGAAGAAAAAACGAATCGCATTGTAGAAATTATTATTTCTTCGGTAAAACCATTTCAATTGATGATTGGGAAAATCATTGGAACTTCGTTAGCAGGGATTTTACAATTTACCATTTGGGTTATTATTGGACTTTCGTTAATGCTGGCGGCTTCGGTATTTTTTGGTGTGAATGTAGGACCAGCAGCAAGTATGTCTCCAGCATTAGTAGAACATACGCAAACCGAATTTGCAGGAACAGCGCAATTGTTTATCAAAGAATTATGGAATTTGCCTATTGCTAGTATTTTGATTGGTTTCATTGTATATTTCATTGGAGGTTATTTTCTATACAGTTCTTTTTACGCGGCTATTGGAGCTGCTGTTGATAATCAAACCGATTCGCAACAATTTCTTTTGCCAGTGATCATGCCTTTGATGTTGAGTGTTTATGTTGGTTTTTTTAGCGTAGTGAACGACCCAAATAGTACCATTGCAGTTGCTTTTTCTATGTTTCCGCTTACCTCTCCCATTGTCATGTTAATGCGAATTCCTTTTGGAGTTCCATTGTGGCAAATAGCGATTTCCATTACCTTATTGTTTGGAACTTTTTTATTGGTGGTTTGGTTTGCTGCAAAAATTTATCGTGTGGGAATATTGATGTACGGGAAAAAACCGAGTTGGAAAGAATTGTATAAATGGCTTAAATATTAATGTTCGAGGATTGTTTAATCGTTAAACTGTTTATTCGATTTAACAAATCAACAAATAACCGATTTAACAAATATGTAAAAATATATGAGTAAAATATTAATTATCGAAGACGAAGCAGCTATTAGAAGAGTGCTTACCAAAATACTTTCGGAAGAAAATGATACGTATCAGGTAGAAGAAGCAGAAGATGGTGTTGCGGGATATGAAAAAATTAAAAATAATGATTACGACTTGGTTCTATGTGACATCAAAATGCCAAAAATGGATGGCGTGGAGTTGTTAGAAGAAGTCAAAAAAATAAAGCCTGAAATTCCAATGGTGATGATTTCTGGTCATGGCGATATGGAAACGGCAATCAATGCGATGCGTTTAGGTGCTTTTGATTATATCTCAAAACCACCAGATTTGAATCGTTTGTTGAATACGGTTCGAAATGCTTTAGACCGAAAACAACTGGTAGTTGAGAATAAAATTCTAAAGAAAAAAGTCAGCAAAAACTACGAGATGATTGGCGAAAGCGAAGCTATTAATCACATTAAATTGATGATTGATAAAGTCGCTCAAACCGAAGCTCGTGTGTTAGTTACTGGTCCTAATGGTACTGGAAAAGAATTAGTAGCGCATCAATTGCATGAAAAAAGTGAACGTGCTGCTTTTCCTTTAATCGAAGTAAACTGTGCTGCAATTCCATCAGAATTGATAGAAAGCGAATTGTTTGGTCACGTAAAAGGTGCTTTTACATCGGCGGTTAAGGATAGAGCTGGAAAGTTTGAAGCGGCAGATAAAGGAACGATTTTCTTGGATGAAATTGGCGATATGAGTCTTTCGGCTCAAGCCAAAGTGTTGCGTGCTTTGCAAGAAAGTATGATAACCAGAGTAGGTGCTGATAAAGACATCAAAGTGGATGTTCGTGTTGTGGCAGCTACCAATAAAGATTTGAAAAAAGAAATCGAAGAAGGACGTTTTCGCGAAGATTTGTACCACCGATTGGCTGTGATTTTAATCAAAGTGCCTTCGTTGAATGACAGACGAGATGATATTCCGTTGTTGGTGAAGCATTTTTCTGAAAAAATTGCTTCAGAACAAGGAACTGCGGTTAAGAAATTTTCGGAGGATGCGATCAAATTATTACAAGAATACGATTGGACAGGAAATATCCGCGAATTGCGCAATGTGGTAGAGCGTTTGATTATCCTTGGCGGAAGCCAAATTTCGGAAAATGATGTGAAGCTATTTGCATCCAAATAATTGAATAATTTAAAGATTTAAAGATTTAAAAATTAGGAGGAACAATCTTTTAATTTTTCAATTATTAAATCTTTCAATATAAAATAAATGAAACTAAAAAAAATAAACGAAACCTTAAAGGAAGCTTTAGTTGAAAATGGTTTAACTGAAGCCAATGACTTGCAACAAGAGACTTTTTCGAGTATAAAAAGCGGTGTTGATTGTATTATCATTGCTCCAGATGGAATGGGGAAAACTACGACAATTGTGATTAATGTAATTCAGCGATTGATTGGTTCGAATGAAGAATCACCAAGAGCTTTGATTGTTGTAGAAGACAAAACTAAAGTTTTGGAAATGGTAGCGCTTTTTGAAAAGTATGGAAAACATAGTGAACTGGAGGTTTACGGGATTCATGACAAAGGCGATACAGACTATGATAAAAATTATATTTCAACAGGAATTGACGTTTTAATTGGTACGCCCAACAAATTAAGTGAAATGTTTTCGTCGGCGGGGTACAATGTCAACCGACTAAAAATGTTTATTATCGATGATGCTGATCCGATGTTGAAATTGCGTCACGAAACGAAAATTATGCGAATTTCGGGCAGTATTGCTAGAACGCAACGCATTATTTTTGCCGACCAACTGACAGAAAGAATCGAAATTCTAGCAGATAAAATGATGGAAGATCCTGAAGTATTTGATTTTGAAGATTTGGATTATCATGAAGGAGCTGAGGAAGATGAAGAAGAGGAAAACGAGGGAGAAGAAGAATAAAAATAGATAAAAAAAGATACCATGGGATTAATGAAAGTGTTTTCGGGAAGTGAGATTTTAGCTTTGGCTTTGAAAGAAAAAATAGAAGCTGTTGGTGTAGATACAGTGGTAAAAGACAACATTCAATCGGCTAGATTAGCGGG
>WSSedL1CaDRAFT_10000856_pt1 | contig 19885 bp, 14 predicted proteins | sample WetSurSL1Cattail_FD_9464 | JGI IMG/M metagenome (IMG submission 9464)
GACAGCAATACCCAATGGTTTCCGTAAGAGATCAGAGGTTTACTTTCCTGTTTTATTTTTTCGAATATCATATTGTTCTTGTTTTAATTACTCGTAATAAGAAGTTTGAAAGTATTGTGAGCCGAAGTATTTTCTGCTTTGAGCAAATAAATGCCTTTCGGCAACGATAGTGGGACATTTACGGCAGTTCCGTTCACCTTGAAACTGCGCAGTATTTTTCCAGTAAGGTCGGTGAGTAAGCACTGATAACCGTCCAAGTAGAATAGACGTAGTGTTCCGTCGGAGTAACTGACGGCGGGTTTTTCCGTAGTAGTTTCGGGTGTTCCAGTGCTTATCCGGCTAACCTGTACCGTGCAAGTGGCAATGTAATAGCCATCGTTGGTGATAGCACTCACTGTAGTAACACCTTCGGCAAGTGCAGTAATCACACCGTTAGTTACTGTTAGCACAGAAGTATTAGAGCTCTTCCATGTCACTTTTGGATTGGTGGCATCGGTCGGCATTATAGTGGCTACGAGCGTTGCCGTTTGTCCCGGACTCATAGTAAGTGATGATTTATCCAGACTTACTCCTGTGGTGAAAACAGGCACATCATTGTCATTGCCGGTAAGGTGGAGATCTTCTGCTCCCAGTATTTCGGTTGATACTTCGCCTATCCATCCGTTGTACTGGTTTACTGCGGTATATACTTTTACAAAGTCGATACCCGGCAAGTTTATCTTGTTGCCGTTGACATCCACCGCCCAGTCGATGCTAAAGCCGGAGCGATCGTCGGTGTTAGGCTGGTTATCTGCATATCCCCAATGATAAGCATATCCTACGTAGTAATTGCCCTTTCCGCTCTCGTCGGCATAGTTATTGGCAAGCCGAGAGCCAGTGAACACAATACTGTCGGCTGTAATCCACGAAGGATAGTAGGATTGCGCGTGATACACGTTACGCGACACATAGCCCTGTCCGCCCTGATTATCTTTCCACTTGATGTAAGTGGTGTCGTTCAGGTAAGGGTAATTATTGTCGGGTGTGCGCACCTTATTTTCGTCGGGCTTGTAATAAGTAATCCGGTAGTTTTTAATAGTTTTGGTGCTGTTGTACTCACTCCCTGCCAGCTCGTACCAAGTGTCATTAGGCAAACCATCGCCGTTTTCGTCGTAAGAAACCATCACAATGCCCGGTTCGCAGCTTCCTCCTTCGCGGGAGGCTTCACCATTTGGGTTGGAAACAGAATAAAAGGCATTTCCGAGAATTTTGAAGTCGTATTTTCCCGGTATATGCTCCACTGTGTGGTCGAATCCGAAAACAATATATCCGCCATACGCACCGAGTGAAACCATACCTTGATTGTTGTAAGCAATAGCGTCCTGCGCCTTTTTGATAATGTCTGCTTTGGTATTTCCAGTGGAATAGTCAGGCAGTGAATTGGTAAATTGCCCCGGTGCAGGCAGCAAGTCGTACACCTTATTGATGTAAGGCGATTGGGCAAGAGTTTTCAAAAAAAGGAAAACTGTAAAAAGAAGTAGTATTTTTCGTTTCATAAGCTGTCTGTTTGAGAATTATTTCTTTTTTAGTAATAGAGCAAAATGAGCAGGAATGTCTCCGGTTTGCACATTCCACTTTTTCTTACCCGTTTTGTCGAAGCAATAAAGCATTCCCGGACTTACATAATCGCCAGCATCGGTTATATAAATGTCTTTTGTAAGAGGGTGTACCAAAATACCGTAAGGTATTTCTATCTGTTTATCGGTGCCATCGGTAATAAAGTTTCGGGTTACAATTTTATGGGTTTTCGTATTTACAATAGCGTAAGTGATTTCATTGGTATAGGTTATGTAACTCCATTCCACGCTGTAAGCATAGAGCGAATCGCCGACAATGCAAAAATCACTGACAGCAATGGGTACGGTATCGGTAACCTGTTGCTTCGTGCGGTCGAGGGAAAAGAGGCGGGAAGGATGCCCCTTATAATCGCCCCGGGAGGTTACCCAAAGGTTTCCATGCGTGTCAGCTTTGATGCGGTTCAGGTTATAATCTACATCAATACGTTTTTCTTCGGAAAACGAATTCAGGTCAATAACCGACACGGTTCGTTCGTAATTGCTTGTGTTTGCCGCTCCCATATATCCCCCTGAATTGGCCACGTATATTTTACCCTCTATAATTTCCAGTTCGTCTGGCTGATAACCGACGATACACTGTGCAACAATTTCCAGCGTAGCTGTATCTACTTTGGCCACATAGCCTTTTTGTGTGTAATTCGGGTTGATCTCTACGGGTCCGGCATAAGAAGATACATAGGCATATTTTCCCTTAAACCGGATGTAACGACAGTTTGGGATATTGATTTGACCGATACGTTTAGTCGTTTTTGCATCCATTACTTCTATTTTATTGGAGCAATTGATAACAGCATAGAGTTTATTCCCGTATATTTGAAGGTCATTGCCGACATCGCCCAACTCTTTGGGAACTGTAGGGTTTATCTCGGCATAAATATTCTTCTTGTAAATGCCTGTTTCAAAATTGTAATAATCCAGTGTGGATTTGTTACTGCCCATGTTACCCTCGTTTAGTAAGTAGAAACCTGCATATTCCACTGTTGTAGTAACTGAATCGACTTTAGTTTCTTCTGATGGAAAAACCACAATATCTTCACGACAGGAGGTCAGCCCGATTAATCCCCCCAAAAGGGGGACTAAAATGCGACATAAGAATGTTTTTATTTTTTGAGTACGTTTCTGCATTGTATATGTTATTTTTTTGTTTTAAAATGTCCGATTTATGAGCTGATTCCCATTATTACTGTGTATTATTCCCTTTTCCTTTATGGGAAGAGGTTGGGAGCTAAATTTCGACAGATAAAGCTATTTTGTAATTGCGTTTCGGCATGGGATAATTGAGAACTACCTCGTAATCCTGACTAAACAAATTGTTGATTTCTAATGAAATTTTTCCATTCCATTGCTTTTGCTGAAATGTTTTAGAAAAAGACATATCGTGCGTGTACCAAGGCTGTTCGTAGTTTTCAGGAATATTGGCGGAGTTGTGATAACGTTCGCCCACATAAATAAAACTGTAATTCACACGCCAGTCTTTATACATCAGTCCTACAATAGCCGACCCGTTGTTCCAAGGTATGTACGGAATTTGACCACCATAGGTAATTGCCTGAAGTGTTTCATTTTTTCGCTTTGAGAAATCCTGCGCCTTTTGGTGCGTATAGGATAGTTTTATATTTGCAAACACTTTCTTTACAGGTTCGAAAACTCCGCTTGCCGACAAGTCAATTCCCCGGATTTCTACATAACCAAGGTTCATCATCATCCATCGATACATACCGTTTCCTTTCGGAACTGCTACAATTTTATTGGTCACTTCATTGTAATAGGCATCTGCTTGAAACTGCAAACTATTAACAAACCCTTTGTTGCAACTTTTGGAATAATATAAACCAAAGTTGTATTGGTGTGTATATTCAGGCTTTAGAGCAATGTTGCCAATGTCGGTGTAGTATAAATCGTTGAATGTGGGCATTCTAAAAATATCTTTGTAAAATGCTCTAAAGCTAAGGTTGTGCTTTTCAAATGGTTTGTAAGAAATGAACAAAGCCGGAGAAATTTCTTGTTTGTCAGGTGCTGCGCTCACGGTATCGGCTGCGGTGGTATTTCCTTTTTCAACGCTTTCGTTGATTAAAGTTGCCAATATACTACCCTGAATTTTTACCCGTTGCCATGTAATGGCTGAAGCTGCGGCAATCAGGGTTGTTAACCGTGTAGGACGCACAAATCCAGCCATGTTGGAATTAAGTGTGTTCCACTGAAAATCAGCAGATAAATTTACGTCCCAGTTTTTCGTAATGGCGTATTTATTCGCCATAGAGGCGTATATCTCTTGTTGTCGGAAAGAGTTATCAATGTGCATCAGCGTGGTATCCGGGTTGAGGTACCGCATGAAATCGTTGGCGTATTTCAAATTGAACATCAGGTCGTATTTAGGCGTGATGGATTTTTGCCAGGAACTCTGTGCAAAGAAGTTTCTATCCCATTGACGTTGCGACCTTTTCCATACATTATTTACAATTGCTCCGGGTATTCCACGCTCCGAATCGTAAAAATAAAGTTTTGTATTCCATTGCCCCTGGTCTATTGTGCCGTAAATACCAGCTTCAGCACGTAATGCGTGAATATCTCCATTTTGCCTTGTAGCTGTGGTGTCGTAGGCTGTAGTTCCATTCTGTAGAGTTCGTTTATATCTGAATTTATATTTTCCTGAAGAGTAAATATATTCAGCGTTGAATGATGTAGATATACGATCGGACAATTTATGTTCCCATAAAAATGAGGGGTTTATCAGGTCAAAAGAACCGGTACGATAAACTGCTTTGGTGTGGTTATTTTTGCCTTTCTCAAAACGTGGTTTACGGGAACGCAGATAAATAGTTCCCGACGAGCTGAAGTCTTTTGCCGACTGGAATATTTCACTTTTTTGTCCGTTATACAGTGAGATCTCTTCAATATTGTCGAGTGAGAACTTCCCTAAATCAATTTGTCCGTTCTGAGCATTCCCCAGTTGAATGCCGTCGTAAAATACGCCCATGTGATTAGTTCCCATACTTCGGATATCAACGGTTTTCAAGCCTCCTATTCCGCCGTAGTCTTTTATTTGAACTCCCGAGAAATACCGTATGGCATCGGCTACTGAAAAGCTGTTGAGGCTTTTTAATTCCTCTCCTGTAAGCTTCTGAGACGGAATTACTTCTTTTTGCTGATTGGCAATAACAATAACTTCTTTGATATGATGAATGCTATCGGTCTTATATTGTGAAAATCCGAAAACAGGGAGGTTGCAAATATAAACGATAAAGGTAATTTGATATTTGATTAAATATGACTTCATTACTTTAGTTTTTCAGCGTAAAAAAGTTGATAATTCGGTAAAATATCAGGGTGCAGAATAGCAATGACATCGGCTAATATTAAGTCCGGACGGGCAATGGCACTCTCCCAAAAATCATTAGCACCGGAGGCTAACATGCGTTTGTTGAAGTTATAGACTTGTTTCTTTTTTACGGGATCAAACAGCCTGTGTTTCGGATCGGCTTTCAACAAATCGTTTAGTGAGGCATAATTGCAATTAAGCCATACGTCAGTTTGGGAGAAATTTTTCAATACCGTTTCTACATTCAAAGGTAAACTACCGGTAGTGGTATCTCTGGAGTAACAATAGCGTGTTCCCGCGTCTGCAAAAAGTTGTCCCATAAAACTTCGTCCGGCAGGCATATACCAAGTACCACGAAAGTTTGAACCTATCATGATATTCGGCTTATCTTTCACATTAGCCGCTTTTTGTTTAATATCGTTGTAACGATTCTCTATGAGGCGGAATAAGCTATCTGCCAGTTGTTCCTTATTGTAAAATACAGCTACAAATTTGATCCATTCGGCACGACCTAAGGGAGTTGTTTCCATCCATTCATTATTATAAATAACAGGGACACCGGCTTGAGAAATTCGTTGGGCATTTGGATCGTTTTGGTTGTATCCACTCATCATTAGTGCAGAAGGATGGAGTTGAAGAACCTTTTCCAGGTTGATATGAAAAGCATCTCCTAAATCGATGATTTTGCCATTCTGAATTCCCTTTAGGATTATGGGATTATAAACAATATTGGCTTGACAAATACCTGTAACGGTATTTAATTCACCAAGTAGGTTGAGAAATTCATAATGAGTAACAGAGGCAGAAGCCATCGATTTTAGAGGAATGATCACTTTTGTTCCGTCAGTGGGTACTTGAGTCGTTGTGTTCCTTACCAAATAATATCTGGCATAGACAGTTACTTTAACCCATGGATTATTCACCGTGACTTGAGTGTAACCCTTGAAATAATGAATAGAAAATCATTTGGAGTACTTGACTGATAAAGAGTCGTTTGACGTTAGTCCATCAGTTCCTTTTTTAGAACTGTTTGAACATGAAAGAAGGGATGCAATAATCAGGAGAAGAAATACGGAATTAAATGGACGAAGCAGTTTCATAAATTATAAATTAAATAATTTGTAAACGGCTTCCGAAGAAGGATATAAAAGAAGATGTAAAATGGGGTGAAGATGCAGTATTAAGATACTACACAACAGTCAATAATAAAAGTAAGTACAAAAGATGATACCCATTTTTGGTCCTTCAGCTCTTTCCTCGAAAGCTAAAAACTTTAAATGCATGGCAGGTCTTCTGACTTACTCCCGTTATTGAACGCCTTCCCAGATGTTAGTTGATTTATTAATTGATGATTAGTTTTGCAAACTATCAACAATTAGCTGTCAACTGTAAATACCAGTGGCAAAAGTGTTGTTCAAAACGTTTAAAAAGAGCTTACAGCAGCGGGACTGTTTAGGATTTTCACCTAATTCCCTTTTAATCACTTTTCGCGAAATTGCGAAGGAGTGAACCAAATGCAGACGCAAAGGTATAGAATTTTTTCAATAAGAAAAATAGAATGAGTAAACGTTTTTCTTAGTGATTTGCAACGAAACCACATTATAGTTGTACTTGCAATAAATGTACTAAAATAATAACCTAGCCAAACAATCAATTTATATCTTAGAAAATATGCTGTAAATGAAGGTATAGTAAGCAATAAATCTAAGAGTTTACTATGTGTGAAAAGATTGTCCCGTATTGTAGGGATATAGGTAGTAAATATCCTTATATGTAGGGATTTTTCGTTGTTGGGGATAGCTCTACCTTTGCATTCATTAAATAATTAAAACATAATGAAACGAACACTACTTCCTTTCTGTATCAGTCTTTCGGTAACATTCTCAATTTTCTCACAAGTAAAAAAAGATTCGGTAAAGTCCGATGTCCCTTACGAATGGAACTTTTCTAAATTTCGCTTTGGAGGTTATGGCGAAATACTGTATCAGCACATGAACTACGGAGCCGATAGGTACAAATATGCCAGCGGAGCACAGTCGGAAAACCGGGCCTATATTTCGGTACCGCGTGCTGTGTTTGCTTTCGATTATAAACTGCGTGATGATCTGGTATTAAGTTCCGAGGTGGAAATTGAATACGGTGGCACAGGCTCGGCCATGGAATTGGAATACGAAGAAGCCGGCGAATATGAAACCGAAGTAGAAAAAGGTGGCGAAATAGAGCTGGAGCAACTTCACATTACCAAGCGATTCAGCAACTGGTTTAATGTGCGCGCCGGACACCTGATTGTACCCATAGGGATGACCAACGCCCACCACGAGCCTACCCTGTTTTTCACCACCAGTCGCCCCGAAGGCGAAATGACCCTGATACCCTGCACCTGGCACGAAACGGGCATCTCGGTACTGGGCTATTTCTCTCATTTCAAATATGAGGTGATGCTGGTCAACGGCCTTGATCCGAATGGATTTTCGTCGGCCAACTGGATAAAAAACGGGAAGCAGGGCATGTTCGAAACAGCTGTTATGACTTCGTCTGCCGTGGCGGGACGCATAGAGTGGAGCGGTGTAAAGGGCCTTCGACTTGGTGCATCGGGGTATTACAATCAAACAGCTAAAAATGCCAGTAAACCGGAAAAAACTGCCGACATCAATGCCACGGTTACCATCCTGTCGGCCGATGCGCAGTATCTGACAAAAGATATGACTATACGTGCTAACTACCTGTGGGGAAACCTGAGCGACTCGAAACGGCTGTCGCAAATAAATAAAAACATATCCAGTGCTACCGGCTTTTTACGAACTCCGGTAGCCAAAAGTGCACTGGCATACTCCATAGAAGCCGGATACAATGTACTGTCGTTTTTCAACACCAAAGAGCGACTGATGCCTTTTGCCCGCTACGAATATTACAACAGCGCTCAAAGCATGGAAGCAGGCATGTCCGAAATGCCTATAAACAAACACAATGTACTGACTGTAGGTATGAACTACTACCTGCTGCCAAGCTTGGTGCTCAAAGCCGACTACTCTATGCGTCATCTTGATCATGATAATTATAACAGAGAAAACACCTTTGGACTGGCACTGGCTTACACCGGATGGTTTTTCTCTAAGTAGACAAAGTTGACAAGGTAACAAGTAAACGAGTAGACGAGTAGACAAGTAGACAAGTTAACTGGTTAACTAGCAAACTAAATATCATTAATTATAATAAATCACTTAACAATTAGAAATATGAAAAAAAACAAACTATTCTTTGCATTATCCTTATTGTGTATGGGCACTGCCCTCGCCGGATGTGACGATTCAAAAACTGAAGCCACAGAAGATGGCTACGGATATGAATTCACAACAGTGATTGACACTTACATTGATGATGTAGTGCTCAACACCTATACCGACATGAAAGATAAAGCAACAGCACTTAATGAAGCAGTGAAAGCTTACGAAGCCAATCCGTCCATCGGTTTAACCAATGTATGTACAGCCTGGCGGGCTATGCGCATTCCGTGGGAACAAAGCGAAGGTTTCCTCTTCGGTCCGGCAGCACTGCTAAGCCTCGATCCATCGCTCGATTCCTGGCCGTTGGACAAAACCCAGCTCCAATCCATTATCGATTCAAACATAGCACTGACCAAAGATGCCATTGCATCGTCCAACGTGCACGGATTCCACACCATTGAATACCTTATTTTTAAAGACGGAAGTCCCAAAACCACAGCCTTGTCGGCCAGAGAACTCAGCTACCTGACGGTAGCAACAGAGTATCTGCGCAACGATACCTATCAACTCTGGGCTAACTGGATAGGGCTGGCAAACATTACCGACAGTAAAGTATTGGCTGCTTTTTCCGAAGACGAAACGGAAATCAAATATACCTTTTCCACCCAGTTTAAAAACGCCGGTAATGCCGGTAGTATCTTCCTGTCGCAAAGCGATGCTATTGATCAGATTATTGACGGTTGCATCGACATAGCCAGCGAGGTAGGCTCACAGAAAATAGGCGGTCCGAATGCTACTGCCAAAAAAGGAGACACAGAGCAGGCAGTATTGGATGTGGAATCGTGGTACAGCTGGAACTCTATTGATGATTATGCCAACAACATTGTGAGTATCCGCAATTCCTATTTCGGAGGACGAAACAAAACAGCAGCTACAGCCAGTGCCAACAGCATTTCGGCCTTCGTAAAGAGCAAAAATGCCACCCTGGATACCGAAATCACCAATAGTATTGAAACTACAATCAATGCCATCAATGCCATGGATCGACCATTCAGGAATAACCTGACCGGTACAAAAGTAGATGCAGCCATTGATGCATGTAGCAGTCTGGAGTTGACATTGGGTAAGATTAAAGCATTGAAGAATTAAAAAGACGCGGGTTTAAAAAATAATAACCTGAGTTCGGGATAAGCTCGGATTTATTTTCCCATAGGAATTTATATCCATAGAATATGTTAGTTTTTGGCATCTGATTCAACGTTAGGGAATGAATAGCTAAATCCCCTACGGGGAATTAACACACTCAAAACTATATTTCTATTGATATTTAAATTCTAACGGACTAACGCTTATATCGAACTCACGTTAATTAAATATTATAGTGCTTCCATCAAGCCTGCACATTGTATTTTATGTAGACCTGATAAGCAAGATCTATTATTAAGTTGATCATCTTTTCCAATCTTATTATCCTTTAGATGAACTTACGTTAAACCAATAATGACATGACAAACAGAGTTTGTACCATATGGTTATTGAGTGTCTGGGTGCTACTGTGCATCACGGCACTCAGTGCCTGTAAAACAGATAGCGACGATATTATACTCAAACCAAACGGTAAAGCGGCCGATCCGGCAGAGCTCTCGGCCGGCACCTCCACGGTGTTTATGACCAGTGCTTTTGCCTACGATACGCCGGCCTCCTGGGTTACCGGATCGCTGGCTACACGGTTTCACTCCGGCGATCAGCTCTACGACGACCCGCGCACAGCTGACCAGAACGATCAGACACAAGGCGGACTAGGACCACTGTACGTAGGTTTTTCCTGTGGTAGCTGTCATAAAAATGCCGGACGCTCCTATCCTACCCTTTTCTCCGAAGGCGGATCGGGCACCGGATTCTCCGGCCAGTTAGCCTTTATCTGCAAGCAAAACGGAACTTTCTTCCGCCAGTATGGGCGCGTGCTGCATGATCAGGCTATTTTCGGCACCAAGGCAGAGGGCAAACTCTCGGTCACATACAAGGAAACAGAATATGAGTTTCCCGACGGAGAAAAATATGCATTGGTAAAACCAACCTATAAAATTACCGAATGGTATGCCGACAGCATTGCTCCCGAAGATTTAATTATCGACGTACGCATCCCGTTGCGCCACGTGGGCATGGGTCAGATTATGGCGTTGGATATGGATGAACTCAAGAAACTGGCCGCAGCCAGCAATTATCCCGAGTATGGCATATCGGGCAAAATGAACATCATCACCGAACGCAACAAAAGTTATATCGGAGTGGGAGGAAATAAAGCACAACATGCCGACTTAACGGTGGAGCTGGGTTTCTCATCCGACCTGGGGGTTACCTCCGACCGCTATCCGCTGGAAGTGGGTTACGGTCAGTCGCAGCAACTGGGATACAGCCATTACGGCATTCAGATTTCCACCCACGACATGGAAGATGTGGACTTATATTTAAGTTCACTGGGCGTGCCGGCCCGTAGGAACGTGAACAATGCCGCAGTTAAACAGGGAGAAGCAAACTTCTATGCAGCCAAATGCTACCTCTGCCATACGCCCACGCTACATACCCGACAGGATGCCATCTCCCTGCTTAATGGGACAAGCCTCCCCTGGCTGAGTGGACAAACCATTCATCCGTATAGCGACTTTTTGCTGCACGACATGGGTCCGGGACTGGATAGCCACTATCGCTCGGGACTGGCAGCCGGTTATGAGTGGCGCACCACACCACTCTGGGGCATCGGGTTACAGGAAACGGTAAACGGACACACACGCTTTTTACACGACGGGCGGGCACGAAACTTTACCGAAGCCATCATGTGGCACGACGGCGAAGGAGCTGTGTCGCGCGAACTGTTCCGCCGCATGTCCAAAGATGACCGGGATGCATTACTCACTTTTTTGCGAAGCTTATAATAGTTACAAGGGACTAGTTACGAGTTACAAGACTGTTTATTGAAGATGACTTACAAAACATATATCAATGTCGTTTAGCTAGGCACACAGAATACACAGATGTTACAGAATATGTAAAGTTGATTTGATTATTGTATTTTGATAATATGCATTTTAAATGAAATTTCTATTCTGTTTTATTCGTCTAATCCGTGTATTCTATATGCGAATCCTTATCTAAACGACATTGAAACACATATCACTAATTATTATTGACTACTTAATTAATTTACAAGACACATGAGACTCAGATTTTATACTCTCTTCCTAACCCTCTGTTGCGCCTGTGGCATATCGGCACAGCTTACAAACGATAAGAACATCGAAAGCGATGTGATTCCGCTGGCCGGGAAAAAAGGCTTCAGCTTTGAAACCAAAGCCGGCGATTTTGTATTCAAACCCTTTGTGCTGGTACAGACTTCGGCCAAAATGAACTATTACGACGACGAAGGGCTGGGACTCGACGACCAGGACAACATTGCCAACAGTGGTTTTGAAATCAGCAATGCCCTCATTGGCTTTGCCGGTAAAGCATTCAATAAGTTATTATTCAATGTCACTATCAATGCCGCACAATCGGGCGATGCCTTGCTTCAGCAGGCATGGTTCGATCTGGCACTGAAAGACCAGTTGCGCTTCCGCGTAGGAAAATTTAAAACACCCTTCAATCAGGCCTATCTGGTAACTCTGGGCGAAACGATGTTTCCAACCTTGCCCCTATCATTAACTTCGGCGGTAAACATTCCGTATTCGTTGAATTCGGTAAACCCGAACATAGCTACCGGTTTTGATCTTGGAGTACAGGTGCATGGCTTACTCGCCAACAAATGGCAGTACAGTGTGGGCATATTCAACGGTACAGGCGTATCGGTAAACAGTGCTAAGAAAACCATGAGCGACGACCTGGGCATTCCGTCTCTGCTCTATGCCGGACGGTTAGCTTTCATGCCTAAAGGTGTGATGCCAACCCATCAGGGGAGCCCCGATGATCTGAATAACAACAAGTACCTGATTGCCCTGTCGTCGTCGTACAACGTGGAAGCCAACTATCAGGCAAGTAACGATTTCAGAGCCGGATTCGAATTTGCCTACCTGTATAAAAAGTGGTATTTCACAACCGAAGCCTATTATCTGAATATGAAGTTTACAAAAAAACAAAACATATCTCCCGCCTACGGCTTTGTAGGAGGTTATGCACAGGCCGGATATTTTGTAACCAACAAAATGCAACTGGCAGCACGTTATGACTTTTTCGACCGAAACTCTTTCAGAACGGCCGGTATACTCAATGCTCCCGCTGTAGGAATGAACTACTTCATTGCCGGATACAACCTGAAATTACAGGCCATGTATCAATATCTGGGCAAATGGGGACACGCCACTCAGCTGGCCAGAGACAATGATGATTTGGGACTGGCTATGCACTATGCGCAGGTTATGCTACAGTTTTCGTTCTGATCCGGAACGTAAATAAGGAGTAAGGGCTTTCAAACCCGCAAGTCCTTCCGCCCGTAATTAAATTTCTTGTAACTGATTAAAAGAAAAATGAAAAAACAAATAATATACTGCCTGCTTGCTTTAATACTCTGTTGTCTTTCATCCTGCGATAGCGGAGACATTTACCCGAAAGACAGCTCTGGCAATGTATTAAACATAAAAGTCACAGCAGTTTTTAGTCTTAGCAATATAGAAACCTTTCCGGTAAACTACAAAATTGCAATAGCATCATTCAGTGAGAGCTCACTCTATCCCGGTTCATTTACGGTAATTGATAAACCCACCGAAGAGGGCGGTCTTGTCACCGTATCGTTATCCAGTATTCCCGAAGGAACTACTTCTATCAGCTTGTGTTTGTTACAAGCCGTCGGCAATAAAAAAGTATACTCTTTTTACAACTATCCGCTCACTGAAACACCCAAAGCTAATTTGAATATACCGCAGCAGCATATTGACCTCGCACCATTGGGTCGTTTAAGTGCACAGCTGTTTTCACAATGTATTCAATGCCATGGAGGAGGGTCATCGGCCTCTGCCGGACTGTACCTGACCCCGGATAGTGTTTACAAATACCTGGTGAACCACGTAGCCAAAAATTCGGTCAAAAACCGGGTGACTCCGTATAGCACAAGCAATAGCTTCCTGATGACTGTACTACAAACCAAAAATGTGGTTAAATACAATCATACAGACATAAGCACATTAAACGCCGAAGACATTACCCTGGCCGAAGCCTGGATCATGTCCGGAGCACAAAATAACAATTAAAACAACGATAGCTCTATGTATTCAAACTCTTATATAAAAAAGAAAGCGGAAGAAAGCGGACCGAAGCCGAAGGAGTCGGCAAGGATACAAAACGAAACAATGACGTACAAAAAGATAGTATGGACTAACCCAATGGCAGAAGTAAATCTGGCCACATTTGACTGTGGAAAAAGTGGAACCGAATACCATGCTACGATTGAGCTAACAGATACAGCCGTCGATACCGAAACGCAGTTTAAAGCCGTGGAAACTGCCATCGGACGTTTACAAAGCGAAACAGAGCTGTTACACAATGCCAGTCCGGTATTCAAACGTTACTTTGTAAGCGATGCTATTAATCAGGCACATTTACTGCCCGAAAATAAAGACATAGCCGTTTCGGTGGTACAACAGCCGCCACTCAACGGCACGAAAGTAAGTGTATGGATATATTGGGTAAAAAACAGCAGGGTTTCGACAGTGAAACCTGATACTGTTTGCCTTGAACGCCCCTCATTCCGCCATCTGTACACGACACAAATGCACAGCCGTCAGAAAAATGAAGTGGTCGAGACCTACTTCATTTTTGACAATTACACCGAAATGCTCACGGCCCGTCATTGCACACTCAAAGACAACTGCATCCGTACCTGGATTTATGTACAGGGCGTGGATATCCATTATGAGAAACTGGTAACAGCACGTAAAACCTATTTCGACCGGGAAGATCTAACCGATCAAACACATTATATTGCCAGTACGGGCATCGAAGGAAAATACAAATACCCCGACTCCATTATACTGATGGATGCATACAGCATTGAAGGTATCAAAAAGGAACAGATCACCTATTTGCAGGGTTTATCGCATCTGAATCCGACCATAGAATACGGTGTGACCTTTGAGCGGGCAACGGCGGTGGACTATGCCGACCGTCGTCATATATACGTGTCGGGAACAGCGAGCATTGATAATAAAGGACAAATTGTACATCCGCTTTGCATTGAGAAACAAATTGAACGAACATTTGAAAACATCCGCGTATTGCTCGCCGAGGCTCAAGCCGCGATGACAGATATAGCCCAAATGATTGTTTACCTACGCGACACAGCCGACTATCAACTGGTTAATAAATATATAGCCACTCACTATCCTCAAACCCCGAAGGTGATTGTGTGGGCTCCGGTATGCCGTCCGGGCTGGCTTATTGAGATTGAATGCATTGCCATCAAAGCCATAGAGAATAACAGGTTCGAGCCTTTTTGAAAATGATACAAGCTAAGGGAGTTTTCGAAAAGCTAATGAAATCGCTTGCGTTTTACATACTAATAGTACTTATGCTGTTGATGGGATGCGCCACGCTATTAGAAAAAAATCGCGGAAGCGGGTATGTTCACGATAATATTTACGGCACATGGTGGTTTGCGCTACTCTGGGCATTGCTGGCAGTACTGGTTTTTACAGGCATGATTAAGGGTAAGATATACCGAAATCCGTCCCTCTTTTTGGTTCACCTCTCGTTCGTGCTTATACTGGCAGGCGCTTCGTGCACCCGCTTATTCTCGCAGCAAGGCTATGTGGTTTTACAAACAACTGCCCCCACCAGCATTCTAAAAACCGACCAACAACTGCAACAACTACCTTTTTCGTTACAACTGGATACCTTTTATGTGGAGTTTTATCCGGGGACTGACGCTCCGGCCGATTACGTAACACATTTTACTATTACAAATACTGCAGGTCAAAGCTATAAAGAGAAAGTTTCGATGAATAATATATGCTCACACGACGGTTATCGCTTTTATCAGTCGTCATACGGTCAAGACCAACAAACAAGTGTGCTGACGGTCAACAGAGACCAATGGGGAATTCCGCTCACCTATTCCGGCTATACCTTATTTGTATTAGCCATGCTCTGGTATCTGCTTTCGCCCCGCAACGCATTCCGCCAACTGTTACGGCACCCATTGTTTAAAGCCGCCGGCATTTGTCTGCTTTTATTGATACCAATCAGTATAAATGCTCAACTCAGAACCAAAGACAGCCTGTCGGTAAACCGTTTACAAGCTGATCAGTTTGGAAAGCTGTACATGCTGTACGAAGGACGCATCACATCCGTTTCGGTTTTTGCACGCGACTTTACCCTTAAGCTTACCGGCAAGCCCCGGTTTGGATACCTCACTGCCGAACAATTTCTTATGGGACTCCTCTTTTTCCCTGACAGGTGGCAGCGGGTGGCTTTATTCGAAGTGAATGACCCTGCTTTAAGGCGCGATCTGAATTCGCCCGAAGGAAAAGCAGCTCTCTCCGATTTCTTCGATCAGGCAGGAAGGTATAAACTACTGAACTACCGCAGAGGCATGGGACTGATGAATGCCAAATCGCCCCAACAGAAAGAAGTAGAAAAACTAAATGATAAGATGCAACTCATCAACATGCTACACAGCGGAGTGTTGATACAGCTCTTTCCGTTGAAAACAGCCAGCGCTACTGTGCAATGGCTACAACCCACCCAGGCACTTCCGCGCAACACAGCAACCGCCGACAGCATCTTTGTGCACACTGCACTCACATCCTATTATCTGGCCTTATTGGCCAACAATGAACAGCAAGCAAGCGGTATACTCCACCGTATCGACGGCTTTCAGCACCATCAGGCCAATGTGATACTACCATCCGTTCAAAAGCGCGACATGGAGATTTTGTACCTCAAAACCGGATTTAGCTCCTTGTTATTCAAGGTAAATCTTACACTCGGTATCATAGCGCTGTTGATTGCATTTCTCCCCATAGGATCAAAACGACCGATCATTGAACGCACCCTGTTTTATCTACTCGTGTGCAGCCTGCTCACACATACGCTGTCCATAGCCCTCAGAGCCTGGATTGCCGGACACCTGCCACTTACCAATGGGGCTGAAACCATGCTGATGATAGCCTGGTGCGCCATGCTGGGCGGCCTGTTTCTACGGCGCAAATTCTCACTGATGATGGCCTTCAGCTTTTTGCTCTCCGGTTTCGCACTGCTGGTAGCACATCTCGGCATGTCCAATCCCAAAATCACCCCCCTGATGCCTGTATTGTTATCGCCATTGCTAAGCATACATGTTTCGGTCATTATGCTGGCCTATACCTTACTGGCCTTTGTGGCACTCAACAGTCTGATGACACTCATCTTGCTCTTATCAGCCCGTCGCGAGACCTACCGGCAGGCTGTACTTCAACTGGAGCGCAACCGGATATTCAGTTTACTCTGTTTGTATCCGGCTATGTTATTGCTCGGTGCAGGCATATTTATCGGAGCTGTATGGGCCAATGTGTCGTGGGGTCGATACTGGAGCTGGGATCCCAAGGAAGTATGGGCGCTAATCACTTTTCTGATGTATGGGTTAGCATTGCATCCCAAAATTCCGTTTATAGCCCATAAATTTTGGTTTCATGTGTTTGGATTGTTGGCTTTTTCTATTGTGTTAATGACGTACTTTGGGGTCAATTATATTTTAGGTGGGATGCACAGTTATGCCGGCAAAATGGATATGACTGGGATGTGGTTGACAGTAGCGGTTATACTCTCGTTTGGATTGCTACTTGTTGGCTTGGCGTTTTGGAGGTATAAAAAGCTTTGCTTAACAGCGTGAAAAAATGAGGTGATTCCGTTTGAATGTTATTCCATAGGAATTGCTTGTGTTTTCCTTTACTTTTTTACATCATCCAGTTCAATCAACTTGTTTACGATAGCGTATATTGTGAGTCCTGCAGGAGTATGGATTTCTAATTTTCGAGCTATATTTTTTCTATGCGAAATTACAGTATGGGTAGAAAGAAATAAACTTTGTGCTATTTCTTTGTTTGTTAGCCCTTTTCCCACACCAATAATTATTTCTTTCTCCCTGGCACTTAACGTATTTTGCTCTTCGGAGCTATCATTTAAATTGATCATGAAAAGTTTATCCAGTTTTTCTTTTAGTTGATCAACGGTATCATAAATACTCAATGTTTCATCGTAACTACGCAATAGATTTACATCAACAGTGGAATAAACCAGGGCTATACATTTAATTTTTGATGTTTCAATTTTATCTTTAATCTTACTAACATCAAAATATCCCCAGAAAGTTGGATTGATAATCAGCAAATCCGGTTTCTGGATACTAATATAGCGAGATATTGACTCTAAAGATACAATTTCAATTGATTGAATTCGGTAACCGGGAGTTCTTTTCAAAACAACAGAAATACCACTCCTAATAATAACTGAAGGCTCTACAATAGCTACTTTAAGTTGATCATTATTCATTTTGTCATTCTATTTTTTTGTTCGAGTAGCTTAACAGTAGGGATGAATAGATAGTCTTCAACTTGATTGTGGGTAGCTAAATCTAGATCGCACGATAGAATTTCGAATAAAACCTCAGTAAGCAGATGATTATTACCTTTGGTGGGATAGTATTTTACAAGTATATTCTTTAACTCTATCAGTTTTGAATTAATTTCGTTGTGCCTACTTTGAAAGACGGAGATACGATAATGTAAATTTTGTTCACCTTTCAACACCTTAAGTACATAACGGAAAACTACTTTGTCTTCGTACTCCATGTGCTTTCTGACTTCGGAGACATATTCATCAAAGAAGCGGTTGAACATGATTTCGTATGGAATACTTTGATTCTCTTGGTTGATAGCTTCTATCAATTTATCCCTGATAATTGGGAATTTAAAGTCTAAGAAATAACGGTGCGCTTTTTTCAGATAATCGATTAGTGAAAGAATTGATATATCTTCATAGGTATAATCTATTTCAAAATTGCCTTCGGAAAGGAAATTGACAACTGCAAGAAAAGTTGTACAATCAACTTTGTTTGTATCACACACTTCCAAGACTGTTTTGTTGCCAAATCCTAATGACAATCCGAAACGACTGATAACTAATAGTAATGAGTGATTCTCGTTAATTAAATCAGTCATTTTATTTTGTTCTGAAAATTTCTGTTGCTTTTGCATGTTTATGTTTTACTTTTCTGAATCGAAACGAGAGTTTTAATATATCGATAATTTCAATCAATTCAATATAGCCCTTGCGCTGTAAGAAGTTTGTGCAGTGTCAATTCTACGAGAGAAGCATAATAGCTGTTTTCGATACAAAGGTGGTTATATTTAAGTCAATATCTAGTCCCAATATTTAGGTAATTTTAAACTTCAAATACTACAACTAGTGATTGATTGCTATTATTAAGTGATAGTTAATTACCCAATAAGTGCGTATAGAAAATCCTTTAGAATAATCGAGTAGAAAATGAACTAATTGCTCACTTCTTGCTCGATTTTAGTAACTCCCGATTTTAGTTATTTTCTAATTGGGAGTTTCAAACCTTGATTTTTTTATAAACCTCCTCTTTTTACCTCATTGTAGGTAAACCTAAGATTCAAATAGCCACTTATGGCGATTGAACAGGTAACTGAAACGTTGTTACTTTGCACTAAAAACGAACACTGTTCTTTTATGCAAATACAAAAAGAAAATATACGTAACCTAATAATTGCTATTGCACGGGATGAGTTTGTCACTCATGGATTCAGAGATGCTTCTATGCGCCGGGTGGCAGATAAATCAGGGGTCACGCTGAGTAATATATACAATTACTTCAAAAGCAAAGACGAACTGTTTTCCGAAATTCTTCAACCGGTATTGACCGAAATAGATGGTACCCTACGTAAACATAACAACGAAGAAAATCTGACATTGGATTACTTTTCCAGCGATGATTATCAACGCCGTGATTTGGTGAGCATGGTCACATTAGTGGAAAGTTACAAAATCGAACTAAGCCTGCTTCTTTTTCAATCGGCAGGCTCATCGTATGAGAACTTCAGAGAACAAATCACAGAGCGTAACGCAGAAAAAGGACAGGAGTATCTGTTGAAAATGAAGGAGAAGTATCCGAAGATATCAATTGATATCTCGCCATTTTTTATTCATGTGATGGGTTCGATGTGGATCAACATATTGGCCGAAGTGGTGAGTCGATCTCTCTCGCATGACGAACTTACCCAATTTATCTCGGAATATATTGAATTTGGCACTGCCGGATGGCAGAAGCTTATGAAAATATAAGCACATATTCAAAACAGGAATAATCAATTTAATTATATAGAAAATGAATACATTATCAAAATTGTATGCCTACATGGGTGCCCGTCAGGCGCTGTTGCCCGGGGCATTAATCCTTTCGGCTTTGAGTGCTCTGATGGGTATGCTGCCTTATTTGTTTATCTGGTTTATAGTTCGCGATCTGTTTGGAAGTGGAGGTGTTGCCAATATAACTGTTTATGCCTGGTGGGCACTGGGAACAGCTGTAGGTAGTGTCGGTTTGTATTTCGTGGCGCTGACTTTTTCGCATCTGGCGGCCTTCAGAGTGGAAGCCAACATGCGCAAACAAGCTATGCAGAGAATAGTAAAAATGCCACTCGGTTTTTTTGACAATAACACCAGTGGTCGCATTCGCAAGATTA
>WSSedL1CaDRAFT_10000857_pt1 | contig 19873 bp, 22 predicted proteins | sample WetSurSL1Cattail_FD_9464 | JGI IMG/M metagenome (IMG submission 9464)
GACTGGGGCTCGAACCCAGGACCCCATCATTAAAAGTGATGTGCTCTACCAACTGAGCTATCGAGTCATTGCATCAGAGAACGTTTGTCAAGTGAATCACTTAACTTGTGACCCGACTGGGGCTCGAACCCAGGACCCCATCATTAAAAGTGATGTGCTCTACCAACTGAGCTATCGAGTCTTGCATCGTTCCCTGATTGCGGGTGCAAATATAAGGCGTTTTTTTTATTATTTCCAAGCTATTTTATTATAAATTTGTCTTTTTTTAATAATAAATTTTAACACCTTAGTTTATAGGGTTTTATTCTATGAAGAAAATTATACTGTTGGGTTATATGGGTTGCGGAAAGTCAACTATTGCCAAAGAATTGTCTAAAAAAATTGAAATTCCTTTTATCGATTTGGATGAATTTATCGAAAAAAAAGTGAAAATGGATATCAAAACCATATTTGCCGAGAAAGGAGAAATCCATTTTAGAAAGCTAGAACACGAATGTTTTGTAGAATTATTGAATTTTACGGAGCCAATTATAATTGGTTTGGGGGGTGGAACTCCATGCTATGCCAATAATCATGAATTATTAAAAGGAGACAATGTGTTTTCTATTTACTTAAAAGCATCTATTGAGACCTTAGTAGATAGATTGTCCTTAAATAAGAGCAATAGACCCCTTATCACCAACAAGAACGATGTGGAGATGAAAGAGTTTATTGCGACTCATTTATTTGAAAGAAGTTATTATTACAATCAGGCGCAATATAGCGTTGTTGTAGATCAAAAAACGATAAAAAATACTGTAGAGGATATTTTAGTTCTTTTAGCTTAACCAAGCATAGCTATTATTGTCTTGAGTAAATTCTACTTGTACATGTTCTAATAAAGAAGTAGAAAGTGAGATTCCTTTAAAATCAGCTTTTACAGGATATTTTTTATGATTGCGATCGACTAAGACTGCTGTTTTGAATTTTTTTAAGGGCACATCTAAAAAGTGTTTTACCGCATAAATTAAGGTTGTGCCCGAATTTAATACGTCATCTATAAGAATTAAGCCTTTATTAGCATATGCTTCAGCAGGAATGGAAGTGTGTATTGCTAACTTAGGATTTTGTTTGTCTATATGAACTTCGCATAAAATAATCTTTAAACCAGAAATAGTTTTCAGTTCTTCAGCAATTTTTTCGGCAAATACATAACCATTGGTTGCAATTCCAGCAAGAACTACTTCTTCTTCGTCTATAAAGGTTTCGTAGATTTGGTAAGCAATACGTTTGGTTTTGTGTTTGATTTCTTGGTTGCTTAGAATAATATTTTTGCTCATTTTTTGTTTTTTGTTTAAAGTTATGGTTTTGTAATCCGTTTTTTCAATCCGAATTACAAATTCTCATCGTCATCGTGCTGGATTTCGTTTCCAAATTCATCAATATCTCTTCGGTCTTTTTTCGTAGGTCGCCCAGTTCCATTTTTACGGTAATGCTCTTTGGATAATTTTAATAATTCCAAATGCTGATACACTTCGGCAGGAGTGTCGTTTCTTCGATACATATCAACCAATTTTGCACCCAGACGATTTTCCGGAATATCTAATACCGTAATAATTTGGGTAATTTGGTCTTTTCTAAAAGTGATTTTATCCGTTGGGAAAACTTCCTTAGAAGGCTTGGCTACTATGCCATTTACAGTAACATGATTCTTTTTGCAGGCTTCCGTAACCATATTTCGAGTCTTGTAATATCGGACACACCATAAATATTTATCTATTCGCATAAAATTTCGAAAATCAGAGTTAAATAGTTTACAAAAATAAATCAATATTGTATCTTGCGCACTTAAAATTCAGTTATAATGAACAAATTTAAGTATTATTTTATTTTAATAATTACATGCCTCTCTTTATTTTCATGCTCGAAAGATGATAATTCTGTAGAAACAGAACCTCTTAGAGATTATGGTGAACAATATGCAAAAGACAATGATAGTATTGAAAAATATTTAAACAATTATTACATAGAAAAAATTACTGATGAACCTGGTAAAACAGAAGATCAAGATATTAAAATGACTAAAATTCCTGTAGGAGGAACACAAGCTCCTATAATGTCACTTTTAAATAGCGCTACTTTTCCAAAGTTGTTGATAAGAAATGTACAGTTGAATGATGTTCCTTATAAAATATACTATTTAGTATTAAGAGAAGGAGTGGGAGAGAAGCCAACAAATGTGGATGGTGTTTATGCAGCTTATAAAGGAATGTTACTCAATGAGACTGTCTTTGATCAATCTATTAACCCTCAAGGTTTATATAATTTAGATGGTGTAACTCAGTCTTCAGGAATTCCAGTTATTAGAGGTTGGAGTGAGATTTTTCCTCAGTTTAGAACTGGAACGTATGAAGAATCAGATTTAAATGATGGAACCTTAAAGTATAATGATTTTGGAGCAGGAGTAATGTTTTTGCCTTCTGGACTAGCCTATTATAGCTCAGGAAGTGGTTCGATACCAAGTTATACGCCTGTAATATTTAGTTTCAAATTGTATGAAGTAAGGCGATATGATCATGATAATGATGGTATTCCTTCTTATCTTGAAGATATTGATGGTGATAGTTATTTACCTCTAACAATAGGGGTTGGTGTTAAAGATGATACAGATGGAGATGGAATTCCTGATTTTTTAGATATAGATGATGATGGGGATGGTTTTACTACAAGATCTGAAATCACAGTAAATGGAGTAGTGACTCCTTTTGCGTCTATTCCAGATTGTAGTGGAAATATACCAACAGATCCAAGAAAAAAGAAGCATTTAGATGCAAATTGTCACTAGTTAATAATAGTGTTTATAAACACAAAAAAATCCCGTCTTTAATCAAGACGGGATTTTTTGTGCAAAATTGTTAGGTAAAATTAATTTTGTTTTAACCAGTTGCTAAAATCATTAAAAACTTGAGGAGAAACTCCGTGACCAATAGGATATTCATTATAAACAGATTGTATTCCTAAATGATTTAAAAAAGGCTTTGTTTTTCTTGCCCATTCTACAGGAATAACTTGATCTACTGCTCCATGTGCTGCAAATACTTTTAGATTGGAAAAATCATTTTTTTTATAATTTTCCTCAAAAATAGGTTCGCTAATGTAGCCGCTTAAAGCAATTACTTTTTGAACTTTATCAGGATATGACAATGCAATAGCTTGGCTTAAAATGGCACCTTGGCTAAAGCCTAATAAAGTGATTTCTTTTTCGTTAATTGGATAATTGGTAATCAATTCTTCAATGAACTTAGCTATTAAATCTCTAGACAATTTGGCTTGTTCGTGATCAGAAAATTTGTTTTCATTAGCATCAAAATTTATGGCATACCAAGCATAACTTCCGTATTGTAAATCATAAGGAGCACGAGCTGAAATTATATAATATTCATCGGGTAATTCTGAGGCAAAAGAGAATAAGTCGGCTTCATTGCTGCCATAACCGTGAAGTAATAACAATAATGGATTCTTATCTAATTTTATTTTGGGTTCTCTAATGAGATATTCTAAAGATAAATTCATATGGAGTGTTAAATATTATTCAGTAATCAGTTTTAAAATTTTAAGAGATGCTTTTAAACCATTTTTGGTATAAATTTCCAACCAGAGGCATCGGTTTAGTTTCACCTTTTATAGCGCTAAAAATACCGTATGTCCAAAGTACTGAAATGCAAATCCACATAGGAGCCGATATCATCATACTATCAAAATTACTAATGATTAAACCTAAGGAAATAAAAGTTAAGGTAATGCCTAATCCTTGACGAATATGAAATGAAGCAAATGAATTCTTGTCTTCGGCATTCATAGACATCGCAATAAAAACGCCTACTCCTAAAATATAACTGGTTATTGCGGCTGTTTTTCCTTCTTCAATTGTATTATTCATGTTTTATGCTAAAATTAATTTTCCTTGATTGACAATTCCGTATGCTTTTCCTTTCGTTTTCATTCCTAAAAATGCAGAATTTTTAGATTTAGATAAAATAGTGGCTTTGGTAAAAGTGTTTTCTCCTTCAGGATTAAACAAACTGATATTTGCTGTTGCACCTTCTTTTATTATTGAGTTTTCGATGCCAAAAACCGTTTTTCCAACAGTTAATTTTTCGATTATTTTTTCTAATGGCAATATGTTCATTAAGGCACCAAAAGCACTTTCTAGACCAATAGTTCCGTTTTTAGCCATATCAAATTCCATTTTTTTATGCTCAATGTCCATTGGATTATGGTCGCTGGTAATCATATCGATGGTGTTGTCTAGAATTCCAGCTAATAAGGTTTGACGGTCTTTTTCCGTTCTTAATGGTGGAGCAACTTTGTATCTGGTGTCGAAATTATCTAATTTTTCATCAGTCATTGTTAAATGATGCACGCTTACACTACAACTTACTTGCAATCCTTTGGATTTGGCTTCTTTGATTAAAGCTACTGATTTTGCTGTAGAGATGGTTGGAATATGCATTTTTCCGCCTGTATATTCTAGTAAAAATAAATTGCGGGCAATTTGTAATTCTTCGGCTAAATTCGGAATTCCTTTTAGTCCCAAACGGGTTGAAACTACGCCTTCGTTTACAACTCCATTTCCTTTTATTTTTTCTTCTTGTGCAAAAGCAACTACTAATCCGTCAAAATCTTGTGTGTATTGCAAGGCAATTTTTAGCAAATTGGCATTGTCTAAACTGCTGTTGTAATCGCCAAAAGCAATAGCGCCAGCTTGTTTCATGTCAAACAATTCTGCCATGTCTTTTCCTTCGGCATTTTTAGTTAAGGCACCAATTGGGAAAAGTTCCGTAGCCTGTCCGTTAGCTTTATTTTTTACAAAATTAATTTGCGATTGATTGTCAATTATTGGAAAAGAATTGGGTTGTAAAGCAATTCCAGTAAAACCACTTTTTGCAGCAACCATCAGTCCGTTAATAATAGTTTCACGGTCTTCAAAACCTGGTTCGCCGAGACAAACACTGCTATCAAACCAACCTTGAGAAATATGTAGGTTGTCTAGTTTTAATTCTTCGATATTATCTGTATTAGGTAATGAAGTTCCAATTTTTTCAATGAATCCATCTGCTATTAAAATATCTACCGTTTGATTATTGAAAGGACTTTGTGGGTCGATAATTTTGGCGTTTCGGATAATTAGTTTCATATATTTTATTTCAGGAATTTTATAATGGCCATTTCGCATACAAGAAAGAGCAGTGCAAAGATAACAAACCATTTCCAAAGTTGATTATCCATTCGGTCGCTTTGTATGCTTTGAAAAACGCTTTCAATGGAATCAGTAGTACGCAATTCTGATACTAGTTTGTGGTCCAATTGATTTAAATTACTTTCGCTTCTGTTGTAATTAAAGCTAATATTTTCTATCCATTGTTTTTGATTGTAAATTTCAAAATTACCCGATTCTTGTGGCGAATCATTAAAAGCCATTTTAACTTTTGAATTCATAATTTGCTGAATAGGGATAAAATGTTCGGTATTGTTTTTTACTTCTAAAATGCCATCTTTAGCAAGCGAAGCATCCACAATAAAAGGATTTGAATTTCCAATAGTCAACGCATTGATGCCATTGTTTTGATTGAATTGCGCCATTTTGTAAAAAGTAGGAACAATTAAAGGCGATTGTTGAAAGTTGGAATTTTCGAAATTGATAGGTGCTGAAAACACATAAACAGCAGAAACGGGAGTAGATAATGCCAATAAAAAAGCAGTTTGATCATCATAAATCAAAGCTCCAGAATTAGAACTTGAAATAGCAAAAGAAGCTTTAGTGCTAGGATACTGGAAATTACTAATCTTATTTTCAAAAACGCCCGAAAACAAAGGATGATTAAAATTGATTTTGCTGATTAATTTTTCCACCGTTTCATAAGATTTGAATTGGATGTTTCCAAAATTTCCTAAGAATGAATTCAAAGTAGCAGTAGAACTTTTTGCAGAAGGAATTACAATCAAATTGCCACCTTTTTGAACAAAATCTTTTAAAGTAATTTGTAAAGCTTGTGGGATTTCATCCAATTCGTTCAAAACAACTCCGTCTTTTTTTTCTAGATTATTATAATCTAAACTCGCTAATTCTGAATTGCTATAATTGAATTCGTCATTAGTATAAATGCGTTGTAAAAAGTTACTTTTTTGGGCTTCACCAATGCTGATAATATTGGTTTTTTTAACTTTTGAAATACTGAAATAAAAAGTATTGTCGTAAGCCAAGCTGTTATCGGAAATGGAAACATAACCCTGAAAAGCTTGTTTGGGAATGCTGAAATGCAATGATTTTTTTGGACTGTCTAAATTAGCTACCGTTTTTGCAATCAATTTATTTTGGTTGTAAATCGCTATGGGAACGGATTTTATTTCCTCTCCAAAACGAGACAAGTTCACATTGATGTCGTAGAAATCATTAGTAGTTTCATCAATAAAAACACTATCAACACTAATATTATTTTGCTGTTCCGATTTTGGAATTATAAAATAACTCAAATCATCTTTAGAAATGCTTTTAAGTTGCTTTTCGTTCATTCCCATCGCATCTGTAATGATAATAATGTCCTTCTTTACGTTGCTAGGTCGAGCCTTTATTTGGGCTAAAATCGAATTTAATTCAAACGGAATAGCACTGTATTTTATATTTTGTAGCGTATTTCTAATGGATTTAATATCGGTGTTCCAATAGCTTTCTGTATTGGTAAACAAAGAAAAACTCTTGTTCTCAGGCGTTTCTTCTAGTAATTCTTGTACGGCTCTTTTAAGTAATTCTCCTTTTTTTCCTTTGGCTTGCATGCTAAAAGAATTGTCCAGAATAATATACATTTCATTGGAACGATTTTTATGATCTTTTGCATCAAAGAAAGGTTGGGCAAAAGCCAAAATAATAGCCACAAGCAATAGCATACGACAACAAAGCAACAACCATTTTTTTAGTTGAGAACTTTTCCTAGTTTGAATGCTGAGTGATTTTAAGAAGCGAACATTGGTAAAATATTCTTTTTTAAATCTTCGAAACTGAAATAAATGAACCAAAATAGGCACAAGCAATAAAAAGAGAAAATATAAAATTTCAGGATGTTTGAATTGCATTCTTAAGTTGAGTTTGTCAAAAATACAAATTTGAAAATAGTTTTTAATGATGTTGGATTTTTTTTTCAAAAGTTTCTGTAAGTACCATAAATTATGCTTTATTCCGTATTTTAGCTTTTTAAAAAATTAAAAGATAAACATGAAAAAAACATTCTCGTTACTGCTGGTACTACTAACATTTCTATCAGTTCAGTCTCAAAATAACAAGTTGAATTTGCTAGTGGGTACCTACACTACAAAATGCGATAGCAAAGGGATTTACGTTTATGATTTTGATGTTGTTTCGGGTAAATTCTCTTTAAAAAACAATTCTGAAAGCAGTATTAATCCTAGTTTCTTAACGGTTTCGGCGGATAATAAAAACATCTATTCGGTAAATGAAAATGGAGCTGAAAGTACAATAAGTGCTTTTTCTTATGAAGCAGATTCTGGAAAAGTATCGTTTTTAAACAAGCAAAAAGCACTAGGAGCGGATCCTTGTTACATTATTAATGATGGCGATAATGTAATTTCAGCGAATTATTCTGGAGGAAATATTGCTGTTTTTAAAAAGAATGATAATGGAATTTCAGCAGCAGTTCAAGTCATTCAGCACAAAGGAAAAGGTTTCGATTTGAGCAGACAAGAAGGGCCTCATGTTCACATGGTTTACTTTACGCCAGATAAAAAGTATGTGTTGTCTAACGATTTAGGTTTAGACAAAATATTTATATATAAGTACAATCCAAAATCAGAGAAAGAAGTGTTGGTTTTGAAAGGTACAGTTTCGGTAACTGCAGGAAGTGGACCAAGACATATTGTATTTAGTAAAAATGGAAAATACGTTTATTTGGTTCAAGAAATGACGGGAGCTTTAACTACTTTTAGTTATAAAAATGGAGTTTTAAAGCAAATAGGAGTTACAACTATTTTGCCTGAAGGTGTTAAGGAAGCTGCTTCGGCAGACATTCATATTTCGCCTGATGGAAAATTTTTATATGTTTCGAATAGAGGAGAAGCCAATGATATTTCTATTTTTAAAATAGAGAAAAAAGGAAAGTTATCTTTTGTAGCCAGAACAAGTACCGGAGGGAAAGGGCCAAGGAATTTTGTTATAGATCCAACAGGAAAATTTCTATTGGTGGGACATCAATATACTAATGATATTGTAATTTTTGAAAGAGATGAGAAAACAGGATTGATTACACCAACGGGTACTAAAATCGAGTTGTGTTCTCCAGTTTGTTTGGTTTTTACAAAACAATAAAGCCATATTTATAAAACTAAAAAAAAGCCTGAAAATTCAATTTTCAGGCTTTTTTATTATTTCTTTTTCTTCTTTTTAGCAGCTTGTTTTTTTAGCATGTTTCTATTAACAGAGCCATGCGTTTTTTTCTTGGTTATACCAGGTCCGCCCAAATTGACTTTTTTGTTCTTTTTGCTTTTTTCTTGAAAAGCGCCATCACCTGTCAGTTTAGGTTTTTTCATTAATAGCTTAATAGGCTGTCTGTCTTTTTCAGGGCCAATTAATTTCAACGAAATCTCAACTTCTTCAGGGAAATCTTCGATGTCTAATTCCATGTTCATCAATACCTCTGCCGCTACTTTTAATTCTTCTTCACGTGGAGTTACAAAACTTATTGCTATTCCTGTAGCATCGGCACGACCAGTTCTACCAATGCGGTGCATGTATAGTTCCGGTTCTTCGGGCATTTCAAAATTGACTACGTGAGTAATATTCGAAATATCCAAACCTCTCGCCATAATATCCGTTGTGATCAATCCGCGAAGTGTTCCTTCTTGAAAAGAAGCCATGGTATTCAAACGGTAATTTTGTGATTTATTTGAGTGAATCACACCAAATTCGCCTTCAAAATCTTCCTCAATACTTTCGTGAAGCATATCAGAAATCTTTTTATTATTTACAAAAAGCAAAACCCGACTCATGTCTTCGTTGGTTTTTAATAAATGTTTTACTAAGTTAACTTTAGTATTAAAATTAGGAACGTTATAAGTGATTTGTTTGATTCTTTCTAATGGAGTTCCTGAAGCTGATAAAGTAACTTCCTCAGGATAATCAAAATAATCATTCAAAATAGCATCTACTTCGTCTGTCATCGTAGCCGAAAATAAGATATTTTGACGTTTTTTAGGCATCATCGCTAACAAGGCTGTAAGCTGAACTCGGAAACCTAAATTCAACATTTCGTCAAATTCGTCGATAACTAACTTTTGCATGTCTTCAAAACGAACCACATTGTCTAAAGCTAAATCCATCGTTCTACCTGGAGTTCCTACAAGAATGTCGGAACCTTCATAAACTGATTTTTTTTGGGTATTGATATTGACACCACCAAAAATTCCAATAGTTCGGATAGACATGAACTGAGTCAATTTTTCTATTTCTTCTACTACTTGAACTACAAGTTCTCTAGTAGGAACTAAAACGACAATTTTAGGAGTATGAGTAATGCTAAACTTGTATTGTTTAAGTAAGGGTAATAAGTAGGCAAAGGTTTTACCCGTACCGGTTTGTGCAATTCCCATCATATCTCTACCAGACATAATTACAGAAAAAGATTTCTCCTGAATAGGAGTAGGGGTTGTAATCCCTAATTCATCAATTGCTTTTTGTACTGATTTAGGAAGATTGAATTGCTCGAAAGTAGCCATAAAACGTATATTTTTTGCAAAGATAGTCTTTTTGAAAATAAGGTTCAAAATGGATAAAAAGGATGTTTGAATTAAAGTTAAAACTAAATTTATAAATAATAAGAGACACTAACTATTTTTTTAATAAATAATTAAAATCCTTCAAAAATGCCAAGCCCAAATAGGGCAAAATCATATTTAACGGGATCATTTGAATCTAATTCTCGAAGTTTAGAATCTAATTCAGAAAGTGCTTTTCCATCGTTTTGTTTTCTAGTAAGTAAACCTAGTTTTCGAGCCACATTTCCGGAATGAACATCTAAGGGACAAGAAAGCTTGGATGGAGCAATATTTTTCCAAATACCTAAATCGACTCCTTTGTTATCTTGGCGGCACATCCATCTCAAATACATGTTGATGCGTTTGGCAGCTGAATTGTTTAATGGGTCTGAAATGTGTTTTTGTGTTCGTGCTAAATGTGGAATTTCAAAAAAGACTTTCTTGAATTCAGAAATGCTTTTTTGGATGGAATTAATTTCTTGATTTTTTGAAAAAACAGTCTCTAGTCCGCCGTGATTTAAATAGATATTTTGTAAAGCTTTGATGAAATTGATGAAATCATGACCATTAAAAGTACGATGTACAAAAGATTCTAATCGTTCCAAATCGGCTTCCGTATGGGACATCACAAAGTCATAAGGTGTATTTCCCATTAGTTCCATCATTTTATGGGAGTTTTTGATAATCATTTTTCTATTTCCCCAAGCAATAGTAGCACTCAGGAAACCAGCAATTTCAACATCTTCTTTTTGAGTAAACAAATGCGGAATTTGGACAGGATCACTTTCTATAAAATCAAGGGTGTTGTATTGAAGGACTTTTTCGTCAAGAAAATCTTTGAGTTCTGTTTTATTCATCTGAAATTGTTTTGGCATAAAAGCCATCTTTTAAATTTGTAGTACGCATTTGAGGAATGATGTGAAAATATTTCTCAAAATAATTTATTTGTTCTTTGTTAACACAGGGCAAATCACCATTTCCGTTACTCCAGAAAAAGTTTTCATCTACAGGAGAATTATAAATTAAATTTCCAAGATGAATACTTCTAAACACGGTATTATTTTTTGTGTTCTTATAAGGGTAAATAATATTGTTAAAGTCAAATGTACTTACTTCTAACATGAATTTGTTGTTCGAAAAACGATTTAAATTAATGGGTATGAAGAGTACAATTAGTGTTGGAATTAATGAAAAATACAATAAAAAAGTAATTGTTTTTTTGTTTTGAATGAGGCATGCTAAACTAAATGTTAAGAAAAAGAATATGTAATTAAGTAAAAAACGATATTGAGGTGATGTTAGAAAAAGTGTGATTAATTGGACTAGCATTAAAGTATAGATGATCCAAAAGCCTTTTTTATTTTGAAATTTATAAATAAAAAAGGGAACAATTAGAACTAGAAGAACACTAATTTTATTAAATAATCCATTCATTTTAGGAAGTGATAACCATCTTAAAAATAAATCAGTTGCAGTCATGGAATTGTACTGATTCATATCAACAAAATAACCATAATAGTTTAACTGATCAGAATAAAAATATTGAATACTTTTGGGAACAGCATAATCCATCTTAATTGCTTCAAACATTTTAGTAGGGAAGAATGGAACGCCACAAATAATCATATTTTTTGTTACAAACAGAATTAATATTGTTAACGATAGTCCAATGGTTTTTCCAATATTTTTAGAAAGTAACCTAAAGTTGATAATAAATAAGATAATAGGAATTAGAACTAAACTTATAGCTGTACTTTTTATGTATAAAATAAAAAGAGTAAGAATTAGGATTAAATTAAAACCTTCGATAGTTGCTTTTTTTAAATTTTCTAAAAAGTAATAAAATAATACGAATGAAAATATATATACTGGAATATCTGGCGATGGAGCACTAATAAACTGAAAAAAGAAAACAGTATAAAGAGGCAGTAACCCAATTATCAAATTATTTATTTCTTGGTTCTTATAATATTGATTCAGTTTTTGAATTGAGAAAATTGTACCAAGTAATAAGCAAAACCCACTTAAATCATTGAAATTAGAGTATAAAAACGAAAAATTTAAAGCACTCTGAGTAACATGCCAGCCACTAACTTGTCCAAAAAATAAATGAAGATTAACAAGTCCTTTTACAAAACCATATTCATTGATCCACTTAATAGTTTGTATGTAATAAGATTCGTTATCAATTAGATAAGGTACGGTTGCACATTGTGCTATAATTAATACTACTATAGTTGATAATAGTATTTTTAAAGAAAATTGTAGTGATTGTAAATCGGTATAGAATGATTTGTAAATAACGAGAACCTTCTTTTTAAAGTTGAAGAATAGTAAAATATTTAGAAATAATAAAAAAACATGAAATTCAATATTTATTCTTCCAAATATTGCCCAAATACTAGCTAAAATTGTAGTTGTAAAAAGACCAAGAATAGAATAAATAATAAAATTAGTATTCTTCAGTTGAGCTAATTTATCTAATAAAACACCGAGATTGATGGTTAAAAAAATAATATAGAACCAACTGATAAGAATTAAAAGCATTTTATTTAATTATTTGTCCATCCGACATAACTAGTTTTCTATCGGCCATATTGGCTAATTCTTCGTTATGGGTAACAATAACAAAAGTTTGTCCAAATTCATCACGAAGTTTAAAAAACAATTGATGTAAATTTTCGGCTGAAACGGTATCTAGATTTCCCGAAGGTTCATCGGCAAAAATAATAGCGGGCTTGTTGATTAGAGCTCTTGCAACTGCCACGCGTTGTTGTTCTCCACCAGAAAGTTCATTAGGTTTGTGGTTAATTCGATGCGAAAGACCCAAATAAGTAAGTAGTTTTTTAGCTTCTTCTTCTGTTTCTTTCTTTGGTTTTTTAGCTATAAAGGCTGGGATACAAACGTTTTCCAGTGCAGTAAATTCAGGAAGTAATTGATGAAATTGGAAAATAAATCCCAAATTTAAATTTCTAAATCTTGATAAATTTTTGTCATTCATTGACAAGATATTTTCATTATTGATTAGAAGCTCAATTTCACTGTCTTTGGTTGGTTTATCTAATGTCCCTAAAATTTGCAAAAGTGTTGTTTTTCCTGCTCCAGAAGCACCTACAATGGAAACGATTTCTCCTTTTTGAATATGTAAATCAACCCCTTTTAAAACGTGAAGTTGGTCGTAATATTTATGTAGGTTTTTGGCTTGTATCATTATTAGCTGTTTTTACAAAGAAACAAAGATTTTAATGATTATAAAATGAGAGAAGCTATATTTTTGAACTAAAAAGCATAAATTTGAGTTAATATAAAATGCTGCAGCTGTTTTTATGCATTTATTGCGGCTATTGTAATCATTTAAAAAAAATATTTATGACACAACAGGGGAAAACGGAAATTGCAACCTTAGCAGGAGGTTGTTTTTGGTGTACTGAGGCTGTTTTTTTAGAATTAAAAGGAGTAGAAAGTGTAGTTCCAGGTTATATTGGTGGAAATACATTGAATCCAACATATAAAGAAATTTGCCAAGGTGATACAGGACATGCCGAAGCAATTCGGATCACTTTTAATCCAGAGGAAATTCATTTTGGAGAATTATTAGAATTGTTTTTTGCTACGCACGATCCAACTACTTTAAATCGTCAAGGTAATGACGTAGGAACGCAATATAGAAGTGAAATTTTTTATCACAATGAAGACCAACAAAAAATTTCGGAAGACTTTATTGATTTTTTGACGAATGAAGCCGTTTTTGATAACCCAATTGTTACGAAGCTTTCTGCTGCTACAACTTTTTTTGAAGCCGAAGATTATCATAAAAATTATTACAATCAAAATAAATCTCAAGGGTTTTGTTCTATGGTTATTACGCCAAAAATCAATAAAGTACGAACCTATTTTAAAGACAAATTAAAAGGGGAATAGTTGTACCAAATAAAATTGCATAAATAATGGAAACCCGTTATAAAAAACTTATTATAGGAATTGTTTTCGATGCTATCGGAATGCTATCTTTTACAATTCCTTTTTTAGGTGAGTTTTCAGATGTGGTTTGGGCGCCAATATCCGGTTTTTTAGTGACTAGAATGTACAAAGGTTCTGTTGGAAAAATAGGAGGGATTATTTCATTTGTAGAAGAAATATCTCCTTTAACGGATATTATCCCCACTTTTACGCTGACATGGATTTATTATTATAAAATAAAAAAAGAGAACTAATCATTTTGTTTTTTTAAATAGAAAACCCAATCCCATTCTGCGAAGCATTTTTTTTTCGAATGCCCAGAAAAATTGAAATTGGCCAAACAAAAATCCAATAAGTACAAGAAGAATTTGATATAAAGGAAGTACTATCAATAATCGAACAGGAGTATGCCAGAATCCAAAATCTTCTTTTAGGATTCCTAACCAAATGCATACGGGTTTTGAAATCCATGCCGAAGCCGATCCTGTAATGGCAAAAACGATAAAAACAATTGTAAGTTGAAAGTTAGACTCTATTTTCCAACGTTCTTTTAATTTCTTCATCTTTATTTGTAATGATTACAAATGTACTAAAGATTATCTTAAAGGAATGCGACCATAAAGCTTTTGACGGTAATTATTTTGAAAATAAACCATGTAGTTGTAAATTAAATAATTTACTTCATAGCCATAATCAATAGTATAATCATAGTCAATACTCATTTCATACAAATTACGGTCGTATCGTTGGGGTTGTAAGTAGCGATTGTTCCATTCGCTAATGTATAATCTATTTTTATTTTCCAAATAACTTTGGCTGTAATAGCCACGAGAATAAGCCATAGAACTTAGCCAAGTGCTAAAACCTGGGTCGATAATAATTACTTCGTATTCTAGGTCTTTATTGGCAATCTTAATTGTATCACTGCTACTGGAGTTGGGTTTTTCTTCTTTGGTAATGTTTGTTTTATTGGTGGCACAACTCATTACAATAAGACCTAAAATGAATGTTATTATGTAAATCTTATTTTTCATGACACAAGAAGATTAGTTAATTTTAAAGTTACGAATTAAATTGCTGATTTTTATGGTTTTGAATAAAAAATGCCATTTGTCTTAACGATAAATGGCATTTGTAATGATGTGAGTTTGTATTTTATTTTCCAAATAGTTTGCCAAACATACCACCTAAACCTCCTTTTTTAGTCAATTCAATAGCATCATCGAGATCTACTTTGCCATCTGCATTTTGATCCAATCCAAAATGAATTCCATAAGTAGAAATAGCTTCCATAATTCCATCGTGCTCAGCACTGTTACCACCTGTTAAGGAAGAAAGTAAATCAGAGATGTTAAGGCTATTGTCTTTTGGGTCATTTGCTTTGTTAATTAAAGAACCTAAAATTTTTGGAATCATTGAGCTTGCCGCACTCGTCGCTGCAGCAGAATTAATCCCTAAATTATCAGTTAATGAATTAGATACTTGTGTTGCTATGGCTTGTACAACAGGATTATTTTTGTCAATATCTTTGGTTTGTAGTAAACCTGCTATTTGAGATAAATCGGCTTGATTGGCTATCTTTTGTAAACTTGTAAAAATAGAATTGCTGGTTTCTTTTAGGACTGCCTCATTTTGTTCGTTCGGAATTGCATCGTTTTTTATAACTGCATCAGTACCGAATTCTTGTACTATTTGTGTTAATTGTGCTAACATGAGATTTGCTTTATAAGATTAGTTACCAAATTTAATAAAAAAAAGGACTCATTAGCTAATTTGCCATGAGTCCTTTTGTATTATAAAAGCTTTAAATTTCCTAGCTCAATAAACTAATAATTTGTGAAGCTAATTCAGTACCAATTCTATCTTGCGCTTCTCCAGTTGCAGCTCCAATGTGTGGAGTCAAAGAGATTTTTGGGTGCATTAAGATTCTCATTTCTGGTTTTGGTTCGCTTTCAAAAACGTCCAATCCAGCAAATGCAACTTTACCGCTGTCTAAAGCATCGATTAAAGCAATTTCGTCAATAACACCACCACGAGCACAGTTAACAATACCTACACCGTCTTTCATAGTAGCTAAAGCAGCAGCATCAATGATGTAACCGTTTTGAGCAGGAACGTGTAATGTAATGAAATCAGCTTCTTTTAATAAAGATTCTAAAGATTGAGGAACGATAGTAGTTGTAATAGATTGTCCGTCAAAGAATTCAACTTTTACGTCTACTTGAGGGATAAATCCATCAGCAGCAATAACTTTCATACCTAAACCAAGAGCCATTTTTGCAGTAGCTTGACCAATACGTCCAATACCAACAATTCCTAATGTTTTTCCTCTTAATTCAATTCCTTCAGCATACGCTTTTTTCAAACCGTTAAAGTTTGAATCTCCTTCAAGAGGCATGTTTCTGTTAGAATCGTGTAAGAAACGAACTCCAGATAATAAATGAGCAAAAACCAATTCAGCTACAGATTCTGATGAAGAAGCAGGAGTATTGATTACGTGAATTCCTTTGCTTTTAGCATAATCCACATCAATATTATCCATACCTACACCACCACGACCAATGATTTTAATGCCAGGACAAGCATCAATAATGTCCTTACGAACTTTAGTAGCACTACGAACCAAAATAACGCTTACGTTGTTTTCGTTGATGTAGTTTGCCACTTGTTCTTGAGCTACTTTTGTAGTAATTACTTCAAAACCGCCTTTTTCTAAAGCTAAGATTCCACTGTTTGAAATCCCGTCGTTTGCTAATACTTTCATTTTTTTTATTACATTACGAGTGATACTTTTTTAGTATATCCTCAAATTAATTGAATGTTTTAGAAGCTGTTTCCCGCTATCCGTTTCAATCTTGTGTCGGCGTAGATGCCTGCCGCCACAAGGATTTTCACTTCTATCGGGGCTAGAGCCTCCGCTAGCAATTTTAATTTAAAGATTGAAAATTTAATGATCCAATCGATAACTTTGATTTAAATAAATACAGATTCTTTTAATCTTTCAATCATTGAATCTTTAAATTTATTTAAACTGCTTTTTCTAAAGCTTGCATTACATCCACTAACACTTGTACGCTTTCAATAGGCATAGAGTTGTAGATAGATGCTCTGTAACCACCTACAGAACGGTGTCCAGGTAAACCAGAAATCCCAGCTTCTTTCCACATTTTATCAAATGCTTCAGTGTGCTCTGGATTGTTCAACAAGAAAGTAACGTTCATGTTGGAACGATCTTCGGTAACAGCTGCTCCTTTGAATAATGGGTTTCTGTCAATTTCGTTGTAAAGCAATTCAGCTTTAGCGTTGTTTAGTTTTTCAACAGCTGCAATTCCACCTTTTTCCTTGATCCATCTCAATGTCAATAAAGACGCGTAAACAGGGAAAACAGGAGGAGTATTGAACATACTATCCGCCTTAACGTGTTTGGCATAATCCAACATACTTGGAATAGCGCGACCGTTTTTACCAATGATTTCTTCTTTAATAACTACTAATGTAGCTCCTGCAGGACCCATATTTTTTTGAGCTCCAGCATAAATAATATCAAATTGTGTAAAATCTAGTTCTCTAGAAAAAATATCTGAACTCATATCGCAAACCAATGGTACATTAGTTTTTGGGAATGATTTCATTTGTGTACCAAAAATGGTATTGTTAGAAGTACAGTGGAAATAATCTGCATCAGCAGGAATTTCATATCCTTTAGGGATATTATTGTAATTTTCGTCTTTTGAAGAAGCAACAACAACTGTTTCTCCAAAGAATTTAGCTTCTTTAATAGCAGCAGTAGCCCAAGTTCCTGAATCTAAATAAGCTGCTTTTCCATTTTCTTTCATCAAGTTGTAAGGAACCATCAAAAATTCTAAACTAGCTCCACCTCCAAGAAAAAGTGCTTGGTATCCTTTTCCTTCTAATCCTAGTAACTCAAGAGCCAAAGCTCTCGCTTCATCCATAACGGCAACAAAGTCTTTGCTACGGTGTGAAATTTCTAAGATAGATAATCCTGAATTGTTGAAATTTAAAATAGCTTGTGCTGATTTTTCAAAAACTTCTTGTGGTAAGATAGATGGTCCTGCGCTGTAGTTGTGTTTTTTCATGGTGTAGTTTATGTCCAAAAAATTAAAATGCAAATTTCGGTAATAGGACTCGAATAAGCATTAAATTATTCATAATAATTATTAAAAAATTTTCTATGTTATTAACAAAAACGATATAGTATCAATGTTATCTGCATAATCCCATAATTTAGGCTGTTGAGTGTGTCCAAAAGCAACACTATTTTTTATCAGATTATTGCTTACAATACATTGGATATTTTCTTTTTCTAATTCTAGTTTTTGTCCTAAATCAGAAAGGTTTTCGTAGTATTCGTAAAATACACTAGAGATAGGAGAAGCATGGCTACTGTCTTCTTTTATTGTTAAGAATCCGTTGTCTAATAATTTAAAATTACTCATTAAGAATACGGCTTTGTTGTAATCGTAATTGTTGGCGTATTTTTCGTAATGAATCACGTCTTGGTATTCAAATAAAGCTTCAAAAAAAGCATTAAAGCTGTATCCTTTTGGTACAAAAAGTTTGGATACATTGCGGCAACCTAATCCAAAATACCTAAAAATATCTTCGCCAAGTGCCACTAAATCTTCTTTACTTTCTTCGCCGTTCAAAACTGCAATGGAGTTTCTGCTTTTTCGAATAATAGAGGGTTTGTCTTTAAAGTAATATTCAAAATAACGAGCGGTGTTGTTGCTTCCAGTAGCAATTACGGCATCAAAATTTTCTAATTTTCCTTCGCTAAACGTAATTTTAGTTTCTAATTCGGGTGCAATATGAATCAAGTATTTTGCTAAAAAAGGAAGTAAATGTTGGTCGTTTGAAGACGTTTTTACCAAAACATCATGACCTATAATTAAAACTGAAAGAAAATCATGAAAACCAACTAACGGAATATTTCCAGCGAGTATTAACGCAATTTTTTTAGGTTTTACATGGTCAAAATTGTATTTAGATAACCATTCATTTAGGTTTTCTTCAGTTAAAGCTTCAGCCCAAGATTGAATTGCATAATACACTTGTTCGGGCGTGTACCAGCCATTGTGCGATTGAGAAAGTTGAATCAAATCAACAAAAGAATCAAAAAAAACAGCATTGCCTAAAACGTCCTTTCTTGCGCTATTTCCAGCTTCAGAAAATTGACCCAGGAATTTCCCTAATGCTACAAAAGTATTTTTTTTATTTTCTAATGTCATAATGTTTGTTTATGAAATGTTTTGATTGTAATTTTGCACAAAAGTAAGATTTAATAAGTCGAAAGTCAAAAGTCTTATGTCAAATGTTTTTTTGGCTATTAAGATTTTTATTTTAAAATATAAACACAGAATAAAATGGCAATTATCATAACAGACGAATGTATCAACTGTGGTGCATGCGAACCAGAATGCCCAAATACAGCAATTTATGAAGGTGCTGACGATTGGAGATATAAAGATGGTACAAAATTAAGTGGAAAAGTAGTTCTTCCTGATGGAACAGAAGTGGATGCAGATGATGCTCAGACTCCTATTTCTGACGAAGTATATTATATTGTTCCAGGAAAATGTACAGAGTGTAAAGGGTTTCATGATGAGCCTCAATGTGCTGCTGTATGTCCTGTAGATTGTTGTATTCCTGATGATAATCATGTTGAAGACGAAGAAACTTTGTTAAGTAGACAAGCTTTCTTGCATAATGAATAGTCTTTGATTAAGTTAATAGATAAAAAAATCCTGAGTCGTTAAACTCAGGATTTTTTTTATGGGTAATTTTCTAGAAGTTGAATCCTAATCTAGCATAGTAATAGGCACCACCAAATCCCATTTGTACAGCATCCCAATATCCTCCAGCTTCAACATCTGCATCTTGCTGGTCAGGGTAGATGTTGAAAAGGTTATTTGATCCGATACTTAATTTAGTTGATTTACTTAATTTGAATCCTAATGTTAAATCGGTAACTACTTTTGCACTATAAAAATCTGTAGCTCCTCCATAATCAATTAATTTCATGTCGCTAAATCTTGTAAAAGCGATACCAGAGTTAAACCATTTTTTGTCATAACTAAGATTTAAACCAAAT
>WSSedL1CaDRAFT_10000858_pt1 | contig 19839 bp, 22 predicted proteins | sample WetSurSL1Cattail_FD_9464 | JGI IMG/M metagenome (IMG submission 9464)
CCTTTCCGGGAATGACACCTGAGATCATTTTGGACACCCATCAGAAAAATGCAGCGGCTCGTATTCTCCAAACTGGAAACACCTTAATTGCCCATTGTGTAGGAGCTGGCAAGACTTACACCATGATTGCTGCCGCAATGGAGAGTAAACGACTAGGTTTATGTAGCAAAAGTATGATGGTAGTCCCCGGACATTTGATAGATCAATGGGGCGCCGATATTTTAAAGCTGTATCCGGGCGCGAATGTATTGCTGGCAACAAAAAAGGACTTTGAGAAAAATAACCGGCAGCGACTAATCAGCCGCATTGCAACCGGTGACTATGCTATCATCGTTATTGCTCAAAGCAGTTTTGAAAAAATCCCCATCAGCCCTGATCGAATCGAACGGCTGCTCCATAAGCAGATCAACGACATCGTATCCTCTATTGAACTTGCAAAAGAAGAAGACGGTAAGGACTGGACAGTAAAAGCAATGGAACGTACCAAAAAAGGCTTAGAGGAACAGCTTGAGAAATTATTGAATCAGTCACGTAAAGATGACCTTCTCACTTTTGAACAATTAGGTGTAGACCAGATATTTGTTGATGAAGCGCATTATTATAAAAATTTGTTTGTTGCGACAAAGATGGTTAATGTAGCAGGAATTGGGCAGCAGAAAGCGCAGAAAGCTTCTGATATGCTCATGAAATGCCGTTACATCAATGAGCTGCACAATTGGCAGTTCCCAGCAACAAATTTTACAAGCAAAAGAACAACTCGCTGTCCCCTGGCAACACGAAGGGGAATACATTGAAAAGACAGAGCGCCTTAATCAGCTGGACATCGAAATGGCTGCAGAGATAGGCAACGATCAGGAACAAGTTATAGATGACAGTTCGGAGGAGATCGATGACGATAAACCTCTTTCATCGCTAAGCTCTAAGCTTCTGGCAGCCGGTAATATTTCAAAATCACATTGCCAAAATTCAGCCACAAGAAACCGTAATTTTGAGATTCAAAAATAAAGCCACAGAAAGGGGAATGAAAAACGGAGTTGCAAAATGACAATATAATTGCAATGGAAGAAAGGATGTCTATATTTTCTAAAATAGATAAGATGGCAAAGGAAACCGGTGAGCATCCGTTTATTTTTAAAAATGATGGCGTTCCGATCCTTGTAAGCTTTCCGGTTGAAGCAGAAGATTATTTTACCCCTCAGGAAATACAAAAAGCAGAAAAGCTGCTGATGGAGAGTGAATCAAAAACAGAGATACCAACAAAGGATTCAAGTAGCCTTTCTCAAAGAATTTCAAATGCCAGAGAAAAAGCGGAAGATACCAATAAAATCATTCCAGTAAAAGAGCATTCCAAAAATATCACTGATAGGCAATTATAAAACAGAGAGCAATCGATTTTTTCGATTGCTCTCTGTTCTTTAAGGAGATGGAAACAGTGCTTAATGTTGCAATATTAATGGGGCGGCTGGTTGCCGATCCTGAATTGACACATACTCAAAACAATATATCAAAAACCACATTTACGTTGGCAGTCGATAGAGCCTTTGGAAAAAAAGGAGAAGACAAACAAACCGACTTTATCGATTTTATTGCATGGCGCAATACGGCAGAATTTCTTTGCAAATATTTTTCAAAAGGCCAATTGGTTGCCGTGCAGGGTTCCATTCAAACGCGATCCTATACGGATACACAGGGGAACAAGCGTAAAGCCTTTGAGATTGTTGCCGATGAAGTCCATTTCGCGGATAGTAAACCTCAAGCAGCTCAGCAGAACTAATCGGTTTTATTTAAATAGATAGGAGGTTGTCCAGATGGCAGATGCTGAAACAGTTAAGGAGCTATCACAAAAACTCTTAGATGGAGTGAAAGAAACTTTTGAATCCGACAACTATAAAAACTATTTGAAGTTTGTTTCTTCCTTTCATAATTACTCGCTTCGAAATACCATCCTCATTTTAACTCAGCGTAAAAATGCTTCACAAGTTGCCGGTTTTCAGTCATGGAAAAATCATGGCCGGTATGTAAAACGTGGTGAAAAAGGCATTGCAATATTTGCTCCATCTAAGGTTAAGTTGAAGAAACCGGAACCGGTTTTTGATGAAGACGGAAACCAGAAACTTAATCCGGATGGTTCTCCCGTTACAGAAGAACAAGAAAACTCATTCATCAAATTTATGGTTACCTATGTCTACGATGTTTCCCAAACAGACGGCGATCCGCTTCCTGAAATCTGTAACGAGCTGCAAGGTAATGTTGATGATTACGAAAAAATATTTGCTGCTGTTAAAAATATTTCTCCTTACAAAATTGATTTTGAACAGATTAATAGCGGAGCCAAAGGTTACTGCGATTACAAAAATTCAAGAATTGCAATCAAGATGGGTATGAGCAACGAGCAGATTATAAAAACGCTCATTCATGAATTTGCTCATGCAACCTTGCATCAACACACAGAAAAATCGCGGGAGCGCAAAGAAGTTGAAGCGGAAAGCGTAGCTTATATTGTGTCAAATTTTTTAGGCATCGATACTTCATCCTACAGCTTTGAATATGTTGCTAATTGGAGTCAGGGCATGGAACTGCAGGAATTACAAAATGTTTTGGAAAGTATCCAAAGTACGGCCAACCAAATCATCAATTCTCTTCAACAGGAATTTCAATCGATTGAAAAAAGTGAAATTACTCAAGATGAAAAAAATCTAAATCTACAGGAAAAGCTTTGTCAGGCTGCTGAAAAATCCAATCAGGTAAATCAAGACAAGGAGATGAGTCCATTTGAAAAACGTATTTCTAAATGACGAAGAATCCGCAATTTTGTTAGAACTTAAAGACTGTCCCCATCAAGAAAAAATCAAGATTTTGGAACATTCCCTCGCCGCAGAAGACGAGCCGAACAATCAGCGCACGTTGCGCTCTCTCCTCTCAAAGTTGAAAAGGGCGTAGCCCAACGAACGGGTTTTCCCTAACGGGCGAGCACTGCAAGTGTATATACACTTGCCAATTTTTAAAAATCAGCCATAAATGGCCGTTTTCAAAAATCTTTCTTTAGGGGAAACCCCTAATACCCTTTACTTTTTAACCAAAAAGGATTCTTTCAACCTAAGATTGTGGAAAACATTAAGAGGTGCCACGATGAAAGCAAAAAGGAAAAGAGCAATTCCTCAACTTTTCTTTATCTCGGAAAATGAAGAAATACTTATAGAAGAAAAGATGAAGGAGGCTGGAATAAAAAATAAAAGCGCATACCTTCGTAAGATGGCGCTGGACGGTTATATCATCAAGCAGGATTTTACTGTTGTCAAAGATGTAATTTATCAACTGAATCACATCGGCAACAATCTGAATCAGCTGACAAAGATAGCAAACACTTATGGAGATGTTTATCTCTCTGAAATTAAATCCATTAAAAAGGATATTGAAAGAATATGGCAACTACTTTCATCGAAGGTATAGCAGTCAGACCGGGGCGGACTCCGTTAATCACTGCAAAAGATTCTATTGACTACATCACCAATCCGGAGAAAACGCGAAACGGTGAACTCGTTTCCAGTTTTCGGTGTTCACCGGATACGGCACATTTTGAAATTATGATGGAGCAGCATGAATATGAACAGCAAACCGGCCGGAAAGTCATTCAGGATTATAAAGGAGAGAAGCAATCCTATATGCTCATGACCATGCGTCAGTCTTTTGCTCCGGGTGAAGTCACTCCGGAGCAAGCTCATGAGATCGGGTGCAAGCTAGCTCAACGTTTTTTGGGAGAAAAATATCAGTACGTCGTTGCAACCCATGTTAATTCGCATTGCATCCACAATCATATTACTTATAACATTGTCGGTTCAGACTTAAAAAAATTCCGACAGACAAAATACACTCATAAGCATTTGGCTGATATCAGTGACAAGCTGTGCAAGGAATATGGTTTAGTCGTAGTTGTTCCTTCTCCCGAGTGGCAAAAGCGAAAGTACACAAATGAAAAACAGACGTCGTTTCGTGAAATTCTAAAAACTGACATAGACCAAGCGATTGATTCTTCAAAAAGCTATGATGAGTTTATAAAAATCATGGAGGAAAATTATCGCTTTGATGACAATGGTAAATACTTAAAATTCCGGCATCGGACAAATGGTCAGCAGCGGTATATCCGTTCTTACACTTTGGGATCTGCATACACCGTGAATAATATCCTTGCACGAATTTCCGGTCAGTATGTTGAGAGAAGCAATCAAATTGAAACCGGCGAGGAAGAAATTCAAGCATTGTCTTATTCACAGCACCTACGCAATATTAAGGCTATGGTATCTGCAGATAAATTTGTTTCGGACTATGGAAGTGACTTTTCAAACCAACTCACTTCCATATCATCAAAAGCCGAGGAAGTTCAGGAACAGATCAAAACAGCGATGAATCAGCTTACAAAGGCCGAGAGCATACTAAAATGTTTTGACGCCATCGACATGTATGGAAGTGTGGCAAATGAATATCAAACTGCACTGTTAAAAGAACGCTTTGAGCAAAGTCATAAAGGTGAGCTTAATTTATATTACACAGCAGTAGCCGCGCTGAAACAAAATAACATTGACATGGAGAGTACCGGCAAAGAACGGTTTGCTATGAATCTTTCCGAGATACAGTCCGGGTTAAGTAATCTGCAAATTGAATATGATTCTCTTCAATCTCAGATAGATCAAGTAAATCAGGTTAGGAAGGTGATTGAAAAAGTACAAGATGGTGAACAAATTTTAACGGAAAGAAAGCGGGGTAAAAATTATGGTCGGTGATGAATTAGGTGAGAAGGTTGTTTCGGTAGGATTTCGTGCATCCGGAAAATTGTCGGCAGCTGTTCTAAAAAAACTCTTTGGGCTAATCCTAAAGGGCGGCGATAAAATTCTGTACCACACTACATCAAATAAGGAAAGCATACACAAGCTTTCTCAGGACGGTCACCAAACTCAGGGTGTGGAAGTAGAAAAAAGTCAAATGTGTGGATTTGACAAATACGCAAAGAAATATCATTTTGAATATTCGTTGATAAGAGAAAAAAATGACAAGAGCCAATATTTCTTAACTTTTAAGGCCAAAGACATTTCAAAAATGGATATGGCCATGCAGGACTTTCTTAAAGATAAAACGGTCGATCGCGGTGACCTTCAGGAACGTATAGAAAAAGCAAAAACACAGGCTTTCAATATAAATCAGGCAAAGGAGAAAATAAAAGAACATACAAAATCACACGGAAAGAATAGGAACGTGGAGCGATGAAAAAAATTATAAAAACCAAGTTTTTTTCAATACCGTTCCTATTTTGTTTAACCTTTGTGGTCTTATACATAATGATCACGATGGTGATGAAGGAGCTGCACTATTCGGACTGGAAGATAACGGCGGAAGCATCTGCTATTTTTTCACTTCTAATGGTAGCCACACAGTTTAGAGGCAAAAAAAAGCGTGAATATGAAGACATCGAGAATGGCTCCTCTATTTGGGGAAAAGCAAAGGACATTAAGCCGTATATTGACAAAATCTTTAGCAACAACATTATTTTCTCCGCAACTGAATTTCTCTCGATGGACATGAGGAAAACGCGCAGGGATTGTCATGTGTTTGTAGTAGGCGGCTCAGGCTCAGGAAAATCAAGATATTATGCAAAACCAAATATTATGCAGATGAACGCAAGCTATGTGATCACCGATCCGAGTGGAGAGCATCTTCGTGATGAAGGAAAAATGCTAAAAGAGCATGGTTATAAAGTAAAGGTATTCAATGTAGTTAAAATGGAAAACAGTATGCATTTTAATCCTTTCGTCTATTTTAAGGAAACAGAAGATATTCTGCGGTTTATCAATATTTTTATAGCCAACACAAATGGCGGAAACCAAAATGCAAATAAAGACGATTTCTGGAGCAACGCTGAGAAACTCTGGTTCATGGCTCATATTTCGTATGTTCAGGAAACCTGCCAGGATTATGAAAAAAGCATGAATTCCGTGGTGATGCTGCTGAACAATTCAGAAGCTCGTGACGATGATGAAACCTTTAAATCTGCGGTCGATGTCTTGTTTGATGAACTGGAAGAAAAAAACCCGGAAAGCTTTGCTGTGAAGCAGTATAAAAAGTATAAGCTTGCCGCCGGAAAAACAGCAAAATCAATTCTCATCAGCGTTGGTGTCCGACTTGCCAGTTTTGATATTCCTAAGCTATCCAGCTTAGTCGATGACGATGAGTTGGAGCTTGATAAAATGGGTGATGAAAACACCGCATTGTTTATTATCGTCAATGCAAAGGATCCTACCTACAATTTCCTCGTCGCAATTCTACTGGATGTTATGTTCAACACTTTATCAGGTATTGCGGATGAGCTGCCTGACAGCCATTTGAGAATACCCGTCAGGTGCATTCTTGATGAAATCGCGAACATCGGATTCTTTCCGAATCTGCATATTCTTGTCACAGTACTGCGCAAAAACTGGATATCGCTTGAATTCCTGTTTCAAAACATTAATCAAGTAAAAGCACTCTATAAAGACAATTGGGCAACGATCGAAGGTAACTGCGACACCACGGTGTTTCTAGGAGGGAAAGGAGAAGACACAACAAAATATGTATCCAACGATCTGTTAGGAAAAGCAACCATTGATACCGTTTCTTATGGAGGAGGCGGCACGGCCAGCAGCTTAGGGCAAAACAGTTACAATTCCAATGAGCAGAAAGCTGGGCGCAACCTGAAGGACGAGACTGAGGTTTCCAGATTGAAAGATGATGAATGCATCGTCAGTATTCGTGGTCTTAATCCCTTCAATAGCAAAAAATACAAAACTGAGGAGCATCCCAACTACCGGTATTTAGCTGACAGCAATCCAGCCAACACCTATTCCTATCGTCGTGGGATGAACTTAGCAAACAAAAGCATTCAATATGTCACAATTGACTTACAGGAGGATTTATAAAAATGGGAAGTACAACATTATTGACAATTCTGAGGGATTTTTTAGTTGTTTTAGGTGCTTTGGCTTTTCTTTGGGGAATCTATGATATGTTTGGGGATGGACAGCAAAGCAGCATGGGGGTTAAAAAAATAATTGGTGGCATCGCCTTTGCTTCAATTGCTTACTTTGTTATGACATCGTCAATCAAAAATATCAGTGCAGCAGAGGCACAAGCGGGGATAACCGGGTGTGTGCATATTCCTTTTATAATTAATAATTTTCTCACCGGTCTGATAAGGTAGGTGATTTATTATGGATGACCTCTTAAAGAATTGGATTAATAGTATTTTTGGCGGCATCAGTTCAGATGTAACTTCAATAACTGGACAAATCACGATGACCCCTGCAGATGCGTTCGGTCAGGATTTTTGGAATACAATTTTAAAAATTGGTGCTTCTGTTGTCATGCCATTTGCCATTGCAATTCTTAGCTATGCTATGGCTGCTGAGCTTTATAATGTGTACTGCAAAGCAAACGGAGAGTTGGATGCACAGCTTGTAACTAATACCGTTATGAAATTCATAATTCCATTTGGTTGTATTACTAAAACATATGATTTACTGCAAATCATGTTCATAGCATTTAATAAAATGATTACTCAGTTGGGCGCTGCCGTTGGTTCTGGTTCTGCCGGATCACTTACAGATACAAGTGCTCTGGTCAACAAGATCAGCAGTATGGATTTCTTTGGTAAATTAGGCCTGATGATGGAGTTAATGCCCTTGCAGCTTGGTATGAAAATCATGTCTCTTGTAATCACGGTTGTCGTATACGGCAGAATGATTGAAATTGTTCTTTATTGGGTGTTTGCCCCTATTCCTTTTGCAACATTCGCCCATAATGAATTAAGTCAGATAGGTAAAAATTTCATAAAAATGTTTGCAGCCGTCCTTTTACAGGGCGGCTTTATGATTCTGTGCGTGGCTTTGTATTCAATACTGATTAAGCAGCATGCCATGGAGATATCCGTAAACGGTGGATGGGTTCTCATGGGATACTCTGCTGTATTAATAATTACGTTAACTAAAACCGGCAGCATGTCTAAAAGATATTTAGGGACATTTTAAGGGGGAATCAAAATGATTGTTAACATTACAGAAGATATTTACAGTTATGAAAACAAAGTTGCCGGAAATTTTTCATGGAGGCAATTGGTATGCATAGGGATTGCACTTGCTATTATATTTCCGGTTTTCATAGTTCTATTCGTTTCCACAAAAAGCGTTGACTTAGCATCGTTCGCAGCCTTTGTTGTTGGAATTCCTATTTTTCTCTTTTCTATAGTTAAAAAAGATGGTCAGCCTCTCGAAAAAGTGTTGATGTATAGGTTTATGGCTAAATTTAAATACACTCAAAAACGCAAATATATCATGACAAATCTATACGAACAAATTCAAAAGAATCAAAAGGAGTATGAATTGGCGAATGAAATGCTTGACATTAACAGGCAGCAGGAGAAAAAACAGAGCTTTAAAAAGCGCCTTGTTGCCTTGGCTAAAAAGGGATACCGCGCAAAATAGCATACCGTTTGATGCTATGTACGATGATGGAATCTGCTATCTGGGTAATGGCAAATACAGTGCAACGTTTTCTTTTGAAGACACGAATTATAGCAATACCGAAGAGACGTCGAGAATTCATACCTTTGAAAAATATTGTGAGTTTTTAAATGCATTTGATGACACAATACAGTTTCAGATTCACATCAATACCAAACAGCTTTCACGGGCAAATATAAATTTATATATCTCAGCACCGGAAAACGCCTCTTCTGATCTACAGCCATGCGTTAATGATTACAATGAAATGATGAAGCGCCGGTTCAGTGGGGAAGAATCCTACATTCAGGAGAAGTATATCACCATTACGATTGCAGACAGCAGTTATGATCTGGCGCGGCAACGTTTTGAGCATATTGAGAGCGACGAACTAGGCCTTTTGCGAAGTATCAGCTGCGGCACAAAAATGCTGAACAAGTTGAACCGTATTCAGCTGCTCCGTGAAATTTACCGACCGGACGACACGTCTGAAATCAGCTACAGCAAAATGTCACACACCGGGGTTTGCGATAAAGACCTCATTGCACCATATTCTATTGATGCAAGCCATGATGACTATATAAAGCTGGGAAATTATTATACGCAAACCTTATTTTTAACTGAATTTCCGCAGGATTTATCTGATGAACTTGTTCGTGATATTACATCAGTAGACGAAAAGATTTTGCTTACCATCAATGTGACGCCACAGAATCCCAAAACCGCTATTAAGGATGTAAACGGCCGCTTAAAGCATCTTGATCGAGAAAAGGAAGACAACCGAACAAGACAGGCAAAGCTGGGTGTGGCCATTCCAGAACCTCCCCGCGATCTAAAAAAGGCAATTGAGAATACCGAATCATTTTTATCTGAACTTGAAACTAGGAACGAAAAGATGTTTTTAGCAAATATTCTTATTTTCATTCGAGCGAAAACCTTGGACGAGCTTGATGCAATTGTAGATAAGCTTGAAAGCAAAGTGATTAAAAGCGGCTGCGCCATTCGCCCATTCACGTTTGCACAGGAGGATGGCCTAAACTCGGTAGTACCTCTGGGACGGAATGATACTTTTGTAAAACGCACGCTTACAACTACATCTCTTGCAGTTTTTATTCCTTTTAATGTTGTGGAAATCATTCATCCCGGCGGCTTTTCCTACGGCAAAAACAAGCTTTCCCACAACATCATTTGTATGGACAGAAAACGATATAACAATGCACATGGTTTCTACTTTGGAGCATCCGGTTCCGGCAAATCCACCGGCGCAAAACTGGAAATTTGGGAGTGCTTTTTCCGTACCAAAGACGATATCATCATAATCGATCCGGAAGGAGAATTCACAAAAGAGGTTAACCTACTGGGCGGTCAGGTGATTGAAGTATCTAATTCAGCAAAGACAAGATTCAATCCATTTGATATCAACGAGTATTACGGCGGCGAAAATGAACCAAACCCGATCCCCTTTAAATCGGATTTCATTATTTCGCTAATTGAAGTCACCATGAATTACAGAGACGGAATTCCTCCGGTTGAGCGTTCCGTTATCGACCGGTGCATTCGTCAAATCTATAGCAAATATTTGGAAAATCCATGTGAAGAAAACATTCCTACTTTTATGGATTTTTACGGACTGTTGAAAAAGCAGAAAGAGCCAGAAGCTGCGTATCTTGCCAGTGGTCTTGAAATCTACATAGAGGGCAGCTTAAACATTTTTGCCAGTAAATCAAATGTCAACATCAATAACCGGATTATCTGCTTTAATACAAAAGATTTAGGAAAACAATTAAAGGTTATGGGAATGTCAATCATTCAGGATTTTTGTTGGAATCTAATATCAAAGAACCAGGCACTTAACAAAAACACATGGCTTTGGAATGACGAAATCCACCACAGTTTAAAAAATGAAACGACTGCAACATGGCTGATCAACAGTTGGAAACGAGGCCGAAAATATGGCTTGATTGCTACTGGAATGACACAGGAGGTTAGGGATGTATGCCGTAGCGATGACGCAAAAGCATTAATTGCCAACTCGGAATTCGTCATGCTGTACCGGCAGAAGCCTGACATGATAGAAGACATTGCTCAGGTTATGAGCCTTTCCGAACAGCAGATCAGCAAGCTGCTTACCTGTGAAAAAGGTACCGGACTATTTAAAGCTGAAAACAGTATCGTGGAATTTAACAATCAGTTCGAAGAAGGTACAAGGTTATTTGATATTTTGCAGACCAATATCGGAAAAAATATAAAAAAGTCGGGTGATATGAATGCTGGATAAGGAGATTATCAAATTCACCCGGAATGGAATTCAAAGGAAGAACCTTTCAACCGGCGAAACAAAAATGCTGACTCAAAGCAACTATGCCGGTCAGATAAAATACAAACTTGGCAACAAAGAAAGTATTTACCAATCCAAACACGGTAAAGTTTCCGCAGCACCGACCAGCCAAAAGTTCTATGTCAAAAACACCGCCAATAAGGTAAGAAAGGCAAATTCTCAGTCAGGTTATCAAGATCAAAGCCGCGATAGGACTCCATATCAAAGTCAGGGGCAATCTCAAAGTCAGAGCAGGTCAGCTCCTTATTATTCATCATCCAAAAAGCAGCCCGGCCAACAAAATAAAACGCAGTCAGGCTACGGCTTCGGAACAGACTCAAAGGTCAGTCACTCAGGAAAAAATGCAGATGAAAAATATTATTACACTGCTAAAGTTACAGGCAATAAAATCCAGACACATGCGGATCTGCGCAAAGGAAGGCTCAAACGTATTAACGGAAAAATTCTGCATAGTGCTGTAAATTCAGTGTCACAGGACATGAAAGAAAGTGACAATGCAGGATTATCAGCCATCGGTCAGTCTGTTCAGACAGTCAGTCGCACCCGCTCAAGAATAGGCCGCTTAAAAAAAGCATGGAAGCGTGACAGCTTTGTCAGAAAGCCTTCCAACATCCACAACACCGAATTTACGGCTGCAAAAAATGCTTCAAAATGGAGGGCAGCGTATCAAAAACAAAGCGCTGTCCGAAATGCAAAGAATACACAAGCTGCCACAGGACGAATTGGGAAAGCGGTACAGGTGGTCGTTAAAGCGCTAATTAATCCGGCAACCTTAAAATTCATTGCAATCGCTGCGGCCATAATTCTTGTGGTTGTTATAATCTCAGAAATGAGTTCTTCTTCTATGATGGCGGTTGTAGGCAGCACAAAAGATAATCCGGAACTCACAGCGTATGTGGAGCAGCTTGACAGCGATTTTCTTAAAAACATCGATTCTCTCAAAGTGCAATACGAGAAAAACAGTGACAATACGGTAAAAATAGAGGGCGATGAACAAATCAATACTGATCCGAACGTTTTGGCAATCATGGCCACCGGGGACTGGGTCGTAATCGACTTAACCCCAGATAACAAAACAAAACTGGCAAAATATCATGGACTTCTCAATACATATTCCGTTACTAAAACTGACGAAAAGGTAAAAGAGGAAACACCGTCGGCTTCCGGATCAACGACAGAAGAAACAAAAACAATCCACCACATAACGATTCAGGTGCGCGTGTATGCCCCGGAGGAAATAATAAGCAATTGCGGATATACTGATTCACAAAAAAAGAATGTACTGGAAATGCTTGAATTTCTCTCTCAAATCACTGGTGAAACCGGAGAAACAACAGATTCAGCTGTTTCCGGATACTTACCGGTTGGTGATGGAGAATTTCACTGGCCTGTTCCCGGACATTTTTACATATCTTCCGGTTACGGAACAAGAATTGATCCAGTTACTAAAACTGAAACCGCATTTCATACAGGACTGGATATACCGGTACCGATAGGAACGTCAGTTCTTGCTTCTGCAGACGGAACAGTTATTCGTGCCGGTTGGAATAGCGGCTTTGGTAATTGCGTTATTATACAGCATAAAAATGGAGTTCAAACCTTGTACGGCCATAACAGTGAATTGGTAGTCAAAAAAGGAGATGTTGTAAAACAGGGACAAGTAATCGCAAAGTCAGGCAATACAGGGCGTACCACCGGGCCGCACTGTCACTTTGAATTCAGAATAAACGGCCATCACGTTGACCCAGAACCATATTTAAAAGGGGTGTCAAAAGAATGAATGAGCGAGTAATAAAGCTCAAAGAATCCATTTCTAAGGATAGGCAGAAAATCACCAAGCTGCAGGACGGCATCAAAGTCAAGGAAGAAAAAATCAAAGAGCTAGAAAATACTGAGCTGATGAATAATCTCAACTCAATATCTGCTAGAGGGTTTGCTGTCAATGACATTGTAGAAGCAATTAAAAACAAGGATGTTGACAGTTTAATGGGTTTAATGGCAGCAGAGCCGCCTCAGGAGCAGTTAACAGATAAAAGCGGAACCAGTTCCGCTTTTCAAAAAATAAAGGAGGATTCTGAAAATGAATAATGTAATGGAAATGCTAACCAAGTCTGGCTATGAGGCGATCAGCATCGGCAATGACGTTCTTCCCTGCACCTTGAAAAAGGGTAATGAACTGGTTGGGTTCCTGATGGAGGACTTTTCCGTCCAACTACTGCCGGAGCATGAAGCGAAAAGAGACAGCTTTAACAAGGCTGTCTCTTTTGCTTTAGATAACCAAGGGCTGGAAACCGTTCAAGACGAGTTTAAACTATCTCAGTACCAGAACATTGTATTAACGACCACATACGATTTTGAAGCAGAGAAACCAATTTACAATATTTATTCCGTTGATAAGGAGAAGAATTTGGTGCTGCTCAATTCTTCGGAAGACAAAGATGTTGCAACACGCGACTTCGCTTCCCGCTCCGGGTTAGTCAACGGCGAAATTCCAACACCGGTGCAGGAGACAGACAGAATCGGTAAATTTATTGACGCCATCAAATCAAAAGGATATTCCCTTGCCGCATCTGCAGAGGAAGCGCATAGAGCCTATGAAATTGTCGATCAGGATAACAACACCGTCGGCTACATCGGCAAAAACAACCGAGTAACCATCACGACCGATAACGTGAAGTCTAAGCGCTTTTTAACAGATACCTACATAGATACCAACCCGAACCGGGTTATGCTGCCATCGTTCTTTGAAAAGCTGAAGGAACGGCTGAAAGAAATAGGTCTTGCTTTAAAAGTGATTTTTACTTCCAAAGGCCGTCATTACGCAATTCAGAACGAACAGCATCAGGAGATTGCCACTGTCAGCGATAAACATGAAGTTACTTACACCGATCAGGCCACGAAGGAACAGATGGCCAAAATTGACGCAATGGTTGAGGAAATCAGGCATGGGAATTTTGAAAAACAGAATCCTGTCGTGCAGCAGACACAGAAAGATGCTCCACAGGCATCCGTTGACGAACAGCAGATTGAAGCAGTGCCTTCCATTGCTCCCTTGGCTCCACAGCCGGAGTTTACGTCAGATGAGATGCAAAGCTTGATTGGCTCCATTTTAGCCAACAGCGCTTTAACTGAGGCCATTGTCAGTGTAGTCTTATCGGATAAGACTTTTCTTTCTCAGCTTAACCAAGGCTTGGCCGAAAAGCTTACCAATTCAATTCAGCCCCCAATTCAGCAAGCTAATAGTTCTCAGGCTATCACCGGCGAGCAGAATATTAGTGTAAATAATATTTCTGATGAAGCGTCCGAACGGATCAAGCAAGAGTTTTATAAATCTTTAGGGTTGCTCCAGACTTTTGACGGGTTTAATGCAGACAAGCAAAAAGAATTGATCGCTGAAATGACAGCTAATTATGGAACCATTGATCCGCAGAAATTTGAAACGAAACTAAGCCACGGCGATTATAAGGAACCTAACACTTTGTCAGAGAAGCTTGAAGTTTCACATCGAAAAGCTGATCTTCAGAACGCTAAAAATGAACAGGCACAAACCAAGGTTCAGGAAAAGGAGAGAGCATAATCATGGATAAAATAGTATCGTATTTAGAAAAGTTGGGATTTACCGTTGAGGAACAGGGCAAATTGGCCAAATATCTGGTTGTGTTTAAAGCCGGGCTTCCGATCGGATTCATTTTGCCTGACCTTTCCGTAAAACTTGTTTCGGGTGCCGGGGGGCAAAACGACATTGAAGAAATTATCAAATTTATCAACAGCAATAAGGAGCTTGAAAGTGTAGGCGCAAGCGAGTTTCTCCTTGCCAGTTATCGAGGAAATCAGTTGACAACTTTTTATGATGTAAAATCTATGCATGTAAAATTCACGACATATATCCGGGATGGCACAACCGGTGAAGTTATGAATAAGGTATATGAAAATTACGATTCGGCTGTATTCTTCTTTGTATCACAAACAAATATGATCAATCTGGATGCCTTACGAACAACCAATCACGAATCTTTGAGCAATCGGTTTCGCACGTGGCTAATTAATTACCTCTTATCAAAATCCAAACAAGAAAAGGCAGAGCAGCGTTAAGCTGTCCTGCCTTTTTCCTTAACGAACGGGAGTGATGAAGTGTCAGTTGGCGCAAGATCAGGCGAGATTTACTACACAGATGAAGAATTAGAAAAAGCAATGCAAAATAACAATGCTCTGCAGTATGCGATGTCACGGGGATACCCTCTTATACATATTGGAAATGAATACCACCTAAAAGAACATGACAGCATGGTGTTTCTGCCAAATGGTAAATGGCATTGGAATTCACAAGACCTGCATGGTCATGCAATCGATTTTATACAAGCGTATGAAAATCGCAATTATAAAGAAGCAGTCTGTATTTTGGCCGGAACAATTGATAGGCCGGCTCCTGTTGGACCGGTTATGAATACTCCTATCCCCCAAGACGAAAAAAGGGAATTCGTTCTTCCAGAGCGTGCGGACAATTATAAAATCATTTTTGCCTATCTCATCAAAGAGAGAGGCGTGGATGAAGGACTGGTGAAACACCTTGTTTTGGAAAATAAGCTGTTTCAGAGCAAAGCATATAATAATCTTGTGATGGTTGGCTTCGATAACAACCACATTGCGCGTTATGCTTCACAGCGTTCTACCAACTCATTTACGAAAATTTTCAAAAGGGATGTAGCCGGTTCTGACAAAAGTTTTCCCTTCATTATTGAGAGTAAAGCAGACAGTGACACCGTGCGTGTATTTGAAAGTCCGATTGAAGCAATGAGTTATTGGACAATCTGTAAGGAATCCGGAAGCAGTTATATTCAAGACTTTATGCTCTCTAAAGGAGGCGCTTCAACATTCGTCCCGTTAGACCGTTTTCTAAATGAACATCCTCAAGTCAAAAATATCGTGTTCTGTTTGAATAACGATTCAAAGGAGTTAGGCCATGATATCAACGCCGGGATGAACGCTACCGCAAACCTTTCAAAAAGGTACCAGGATAAATATAACATCAGTACGCACATGCCCCACCTAAACGACTGGAACGATGTTCTGAAAAACTATCGGCATAATCTTGAAGACAAGATGAACGAGCTACGCAAGCTGGATGTGAAAGCTAAAGTTACCACCCGGTCACGCAGCGCAACGATGGAGAGGTGATGAGATTTGTTCGGAGGTTTGCTCACCTTCGGTTTCAGAGCAAAACTCCCTTTGACTGTATTTCTCCAGAGCCTATAATAAATTAAAACGGTGTTCCTAAATAAGTTGAGGAGATGACTCGCATGAGTAAAAAAGATTTACCGCGTGATTTGACCTGCGTTACCTGTATTGATTCTGCAGAAGGCATGGCGCGAAGGGTGCTACACGACCTTGAAAAAAGTGGCCTTTCGAAAGAGGAATTGGCAAGAGTATATAAATCCGGGTTCCTCTATGGTGACTTTACATACAATAACTTGATTAAGCTGGGAACGCTCCTTCAGGAATTGTCTGGCATAGCTGAGGAAATCACGGACATCTAAAATCAATCCATATAATCAATTTGCGAAGCGCAGGGAAGAACCCTGTGCTTTATTATTTATTGGGAGGATCTTATTATGGAATCGTACTATCTGTGTAATACTGAAATATTTGGATTATCAAAATCCACTGTAAAAATATATAGCTTTTTGCGGATGGTCAGAAATACGAAAACCGACAACAGTTTTTATGGAAAGCGAAGCATCGCGGTTCAATGCCACGTCAGCATATCTACCGTGACGCGGGCAATCCGAGAGCTGTGCGCAAAAGGGTTATTGGAGGTATGCAAACGCTTCGAAGAATACGGCCGACAGACAAGCAACCATTATATTCTTCTGGACAATCTCCAGACGCAGATTGAACCTGACAGATCGAACAAGAGCTGCAAAGATATGAATGTAAAAAAAAGCAACACGCCTATGCTGAAAAGTCACCCTGAAGGCTCACAACCCACCATACGACTGTTTCGATGCACGCCCGCTAGTTTAAAAGCTGATTTGGCGCCATCCGCAGTGAAAGTATACTCATATTTTTCCTTCCGCGCGGGGAAAGACGGTCAATGCAAACCATCAAAAAGAGAAATTGCATCCGATTGCAGAATCAGTGTTTCCACGGTGACTCGTGCGATTCGCCAGCTTCGTAACACCGGCCTAATCTCGGTTATTTCTCAAACCCGCCAGGAAGTCTATGGAAACAACGGGAAAAGTGTGAATTTATACATTCTTAACCGGGATGTCGCCGCTGAAAAAATCAAAAAAGAAAAGCCAAAGAGCCGCTGCTTCTGGCTTTTGAAAGTTCTTATTTTAATATTATTATGCCTGTTTGACACCCTCCCTCATGTCACCCGTGACACCCCAAGAACTATATCCAGAAATAAGGTTACGGATAACCTAAGAAGTAAGAGTATACTCTCTGAGTTAACTAAGTGGTATAAGAGGCCGCAAGCAGTAAAACGTGCAGGATTAGGTTATGATCTTGCAAAAAATGAATGAGAAATTTATAAAAATTGAAAGTTAGGGCGAAGTCTGCCATTTTTAATTATATAAGGCCGCTCTTTTTTCTAAAGTTGTGTGCTTAATTTACATACGAGGGGATTTTTAACGTGAATAGTATAAAAATTATAGGCTTGCCAGTCGTTGTTTCCAACCGGCACCGAATTGTTTTGGATAAAAACATCCGTACTTTGTTCCGGATTCAAAAAAATGATTCTGTTTTGATGAACATTGAACAGGGTTTCCTACGGATCAGCTCTTGCTATGAACCCACAGCTGCCGGTGGTGAAAAGAAGAATATCACAATCGGGCGGTTCAATCTTCCGGAGAGCTGGGCAAAACAAAACGATATTCATCTTGGAGACTTTGTCTATCTCATCGCAACCGACACAGGCATTGTCATTTGTCCTAAAAATATCGAACTGCTGTGTATTGGAGGTGGGTTGTAAATGAATATTTTGGGCTGTCCAGTAAAAATATCTTCCGGCAAATCAATTTATTTTCCTGTAAACTACTTTCACACATACCATATCGACATTCATGTTGACTGTATGATTCGGCAGCAGTTTGAAACCTACTTCTTATTTCGGCCGTACTGTGAGCGAGAGCTCTTGCCAAATGAAACCATCGTAAAGCTTCGTGCCTGTAGTACATATCTTCCTGAGCAATGGCTAATTGATAACCACCTTACCCCGGGGAAGGACAGCTTATATCTTGTCGGCATTGATGACGGCTTTTTGCTCAGTGCGACACAAAAGATGAAGATATGAAAAAAGCGGAACCAGTTCCGCTTTTTAATTTTCTACTACACACTCTTTCGGCATTTTATCATCTCTCAGTCCTTTGAAAACCGATTGATTGAGCGCTCCATTCTCACGCGGCATCCATTGTACAATGCAAACTAAGTCAGGTGCTGTCCATTTTGCATCTTCATTTCCTTTAGGCATGGTGGGGAATGGACACTCCGATCTTTGGTGATTCAGTATTTTTTTGAAGTCTTTGCTGGACACACCAAGCGCTACATGTCCTTTATAAATAAGTTGCCCGTCTTTGTATTGACCGATGATAATGCTGGTGGTTCCTTCCTTTTTTGGGATATACCCGCAGACAACAAAATCGTCATCAAGCAGGCGTTTAAACTTTATCCAATCCTTTGTACGCTTGCCCATGTAATATTTGCTGTCTTTTCGTTTGGCAACAACGCCCTCTAGCTCCTGTTTCTCAGCCGCTTCGTAGAGTGCTTTGCCCTGAGCTTCGATATAGCGCGATATGGCTATTCTTTCATTTTCCTTAACCGCTTTTTGAAGTAAAGCTCTCCTTTCCATGAGTGGAAGATCAGTGACTTGTTTGTCCTTATAGTACAGAATGTCAAAAGCGGTAAAACTGGCCGGGTATTTATTCTGCGCCATCTCAATTTTGAATTTATTGGTCATAAGAGATCGACCCTGGACTTTGGAAAAGTTAGGCTTACCGTCTACAAGAATAGCAACTTCCCCATCCAAGATGCAATTTTGCTTTACTGCCATGTGGATAGCTGTCAGCTCTGGAAATCGCGCATTGAGGACAAAGCTTCGCTTGTTTTGAAGCATAGTTTCTGATTTGTCAAGATAGGCAAGACAGCGCTCACCGTCCAACTTCAACTCGTAAATATAATCCGGGCTATCAAATGGTTCCAGCAATTCAGCAATCAGCATGGGTTTGGCGCTTTTGTCGTCAAAGATATCCATTGGTTAAGCGCCTTTTTCTTTCTTTGCTGATTTGGTTGCCTTTTTGCCCTTTGCGGAAGGCCTCACTTGCTCGACACTAGCCTTAAGCGCGTCCATAAGATTAATCACATTATTCGGCTGTTCTGATTTGTCAGCTACAATTTCTTTGCCGGCAATTTTTGCTTCAATTAATTCTTTCAACTTCGTCTGATATTCATCATGATATTGAGATGGGTCAAAAGGTGTATCCATTGAGTTGATCAGTGTCTTAGCCATCTCCAATTCCTGTGTAGCAATTTCCGGCTTATTATAGGATTTTGGCAAGGCTTTTATTTCATCTTCATAGAACATATTAGAGATCAGCATCCCATCCTCTCGTGGGATAATGGCCATGAGGGTATCCTTTGTCCCGATGACAGTTTTGCCGATCGCAATTTTCTGCTCTGCCATGAGCGCAGAACGTAGCAACTCAAAAGCCTTTTCTCCACCCGGCTCCGGCACAGCCTGATAGGTTTTCTCATAATATACCGGGGAAATCTGGTTAAGCTGGGCAAAATGCAGTATTTGAATAGATTTTTCTTTCTCTGTTTTGATTTTTTCGATTTCTTCATCGGTAACTACAACATAATGATCTTTGTCATATTCATATCCCTTTATAATATCATCAGTGCTTACCTCTTTGCCACAATGCGGACAAGTCTTTTTGTATTTGATTCTAGAATTGTCTTCCTTATGAAGTTGGTTGAAAT
>WSSedL1CaDRAFT_10000859_pt1 | contig 19835 bp, 18 predicted proteins | sample WetSurSL1Cattail_FD_9464 | JGI IMG/M metagenome (IMG submission 9464)
CATCATCAAAATTGATCTTTTAATTGCAGAAAGAAATATCAAATTGTATAACACTTAATATTCACAAAAATGAAATTTGAATGGAAAGGGGTTTTTCCCGCAGTTACGACAAAATTTACAGCCGATGATCAACTTGATTTTGAGGCATTCGATCTAAACCTTAAAGCTCAGCTTGAAGCCGGAGTTGATGGTATTATTTTAGGTGGATCATTGGGCGAAGCAAGTACGCTTACTCAGGATGAAAAAGATGCTTTATTGGTACACACAGTTGCAGCAGTTGCCGGAAAGGTTCCCGTATTGATGAATATTTCTGAAGCATCAACCAAACTGGCTGTTGCAGCTGCTATCACTGCCCGTGATAAAGGCGCAGACGGTTTGATGGTATTGCCTCCTATGCGTTACACATCTGACGAACGAGAAACAGTTGCTTTCTTACGTGCAATAGCACAAGCAACAGAATTACCGATTATTCTTTATAATAATCCGGTAGATTATAAGATATGGATTTCGCCTGCTATTTTCCGTCAGTTGGAAGACCTTCCTACTATTCAAGCTGTAAAAGAATCTACTCGTGACATTTCGAACGTAACCCGCATGAAAAATGCATTTGGTGATCGTTTTGCCGTATTTACCGGTGTTGATCCACTGGGTATGGAAAGTATTGTAATGGGTGCTGATGGTTGGGTAGCCGGATTGGGTTGTGCATTCCCTCGCGAAACAGTAGCTATTTATCGTTTGGCGAAAGCTGGTATGATTCAAGAAGCTTTACCTATTTATCGTTGGTTTTTACCAGTTCTTGAATTGGACATTTCTTCAAAATTGGTACAAAATATCAAATTAGCTGAAGCAATGACTGGTCTGGGTAACGAAATTGTGCGCGAACCACGCCTTCCGCTAGTTGGCGAAGAACGTGAACGAGTGCTGGCTATTTTGGATGCTGCCTTGGCAAATCGTCCTCAGCTACCGGATTATTTAAACTTGTAAAAAACAACTTTCATGATACACGGAAAGAACTTTATCGGAAATGATTTATCTGCCGAAGGCGCTATCGGTTTTCAGACTTTTAGTCCGGTGAACCTTGAGCAGTTGCCCGAAACATTTATTCAAGCCACTCCTGCCGAACTCGGGCAGGCAGTTGCAAAAGCAGTGAAGGCTTATGCTGTGTACAAAAAGAAAAGCGGACTTGAAAAAGCTGCTTTTCTACGTGCCATAGCTGACGAAATAGAACTGCTGGGTGCACCCTTGATTGAACGGGCATGTGCCGAATCGGGTTTACCCGAAGGACGCATTACCGGCGAGCGTGGCCGAACTACCGGACAGTTGCGCTTATTTGCCACCTTGCTTGAAGACGGAAACTGGACGGAAGCCTCTATTGACACGGCTTTGCCTGAACGCAAACCGGCTCCGCGCTCCGACCTCCGCAAGATGTTGCTACCTGTAGGTCCCGTAGTTGTGTTTACAGCAAGTAATTTCCCATTGGCGTTCTCCACTGCGGGTGGAGATACCGCTTCCGCTTTGGCTGCCGGCAATCCGGTGATCGTTAAAGTACATCCTTATCATGCAGGAACCAACGAATTGGTAGCTGGAGCCATCGTACGTGCAGCCGAAAAGACCGGTATGTCAGATGGAGTTTTCTCTTCGTTGAATGCAATTGACTTTACAATTGGTGAGAGCCTTGTGCTTCACCCTGCGGTGAAATCTGTAGCATTTACCGGTTCTTTTATGGGAGGAAAAAGCTTGTACACTTTGGCTCAAACCCGCAAAGAACCCATTCCGGTGTTTGCTGAAATGGGTAGCGTGAATCCGGTGATTGTATTACCCGAAAAGCTCAAAGCTGATACCGAATCATTGGCAGCAACACTTGCCGGATCTATCAACATGGGGGCTGGGCAGTTTTGTACCAATCCCGGAGTGATCATTGTGTTGAAATCGGCGGAAGCAGATGCTTTTCAGGCTGCATTGTCAGTTCAGATTCAGCAATTGATGCCGGCTGCGATGTTGCATGTCAACATTAATAAGACCTACGAACGCAAGACAACTGAGTTCTTTGAAAATAAGCTTGTGGAAAAACTAGCCGAATCGACAAACGAAGTCGGAGAAATGCGCGGGAAACCCGTTGTGGCTAAAATTAGTGGCAAAGAATTCATTCAACATCAGGGCCTGGCAGAAGAAATATTCGGTCCTTTCTCTTTGCTGATTGAATGCGACGGTGAAACCGAATTGGGAGACGTATTGAAGTCTTTCGGCGGTCAGCTTACGGCTTCTGTGCTCGGAACAAATGCCGACTTTGTAGCATTTGAAGCGCAGATACAGATTATTCAGGAAGTTGTGGGTCGATTGATTTTTAATGGTGTCCCAACAGGCGTGGAAGTTTGTTACTCTATGCAACACGGGGGCCCGTATCCATCTACTACCGACGGACGATTTACCTCCGTGGGCACAGATGCCATCAAGCGTTTTGTACGGCCGGTTGCCTTTCAGGATGCACCTGATGCGTACCTGCCCGATGAATTAAAAGATGCCAATCCGCTGGCTATCTGGCGGCGTGTAGATGGTAGTTTATCCAAAGAACCGATTAAAAAATAAATAATATGGCTTCGAAAACCTTTTTTTGTGTAGATGCACATACCTGTGGTAATCCTGTGCGGGTAGTGGCCGGTGGAGCTCCCTTGTTAGAGGGGAAAAATATGTTCGAACGCCGACAACATTTTTTGAGAGAATTCGACTGGATTCGGAAAGGATTGATGTTTGAACCCCGCGGACATGATATGATGTCGGGTAGCATTCTCTATCCTCCTACCGATCCGGCCAATGATATAGGTTTCCTGTTTATCGAAACGAGTGGATGCTTGCCCATGTGTGGACACGGCACCATCGGGACGGTGACAGTGGTGATTGAACAAGGATTGGTGAATCCAAAAGTCCCCGGCGAGTTGCGGGTAGAAGCTCCCGCGGGCCTGATCCGCGTGAAATACGAGATGAACGGGAAGAAAGTGAAATCGGTGAAACTGATCAACGTCCCCTCTTATCTTGCGGGACGCGATTTGGAAATCGATTTTCCTCTGTTGGGAAAGCTAACGTTTGATGTGGCCTATGGAGGTAACTTTTATGCCATCATTGATCCGCAGGAAAACTTTGCCGGGTTGGAAAACTATTCAGCCGATGAGCTGATTGCTTTTAGCCGCCCGTTGCGGAAACTGATCAACGAACAATTTAGCTTTGCACATCCCGAGAATCCGGAGATTAAAGGGGTAAGCCATATTCAATGGACTGGGGCAACCCTTTCGGCAGAAGCCGACGGACGTAATGCGGTGTTTTATGGCGACAAAGCCATCGACCGCTCGCCTTGCGGCACCGGAACTTCGGCCCGTATGGCTCAATTGACGGCTCGCGGAAAGCTGAGCAAAGGAGATAGCTTCCTACACGAAAGCATTATTGGAAGTCAGTTTCTTGGAACGGTGGAAGAACTCACTAAAGTAGGCGATTTTGATGCCATTATCCCCGGTATTCAGGGATGGGCCAAAATTACGGGATACAATAATATCTTTATCGATAATGAAGATGATCCGTATGCTTCGGGTTTTCAGGTTGTTTAATACTCTTGGATCTGGCCAGGTAGTAGTTGTTTTAAGGAGGCAATATCCTAAAAGTCAAGACAAGCTTAGGCAGTTAATATGAGTGATAAGGCTGTTTATATGAATATTGTTTATTAAAAACAGATCATTAATTCGTATTGATTGCTTCTCCGGATTTTTTAATATGATTGACTGGACTGAAAACAGTAAGGTGCCTGATAGAAAAAGAATAAATACAGAGAATGAAATGAGTAAAATTGTAATTGTTGGAGGAGGTGTTGTCGGGTTATTCACGGCCTGGTATCTTCACAAAAAAGGCGCCGATGTCACTGTTCTTGAACGTGGAGATATTACCGATGGCTGTTCATTTGGAAATGCGGGACTAATTGTTCCCAGTCATGTAATTCCATTGGCTTCGCCCGGTATGTTGCGCAAAGGATTGAAAAATATGTTTCGTGCCACATCGCCGGTAGCTGCACGTATGGCGATTGATAGCGATTTGATAAACTGGTATCTGCGTTTTGCGGGTGCAGCAACCGGTGAACATGTCAGTAAATCAATTCCGGTATTGAAAAATCTGAGCTTGTTGAGTAAAAGTCTTTATGCCGATTTGAAAGATTCTGGCGAGCTTGATTTTCCACTTTGGAGTAAGGGATTATTGATGCTTTACAAATCGGAAAAAGTAGGTGCCGAGCTGCTTGAAGAAGCAGAGATAGCACGGCGTGCCGGATTGGTGGTTTCCGAATTATCGGCATCTGATGTGCATTTGCTGGAGCCGGACACACTGCCATTGGTTTCGGGAGGGGTGCATTATCATTCCGATGGTCATGTAAATCCATCAGCATTAATGCAAGCGCTGGTAGCAACCCTGGAAAAAGAAGGAGTCAACTTAGTACGCAACTGCGAAGTAAAACAGATCTTAATCAATGGATCTAAAGCATATTCTGTTGAAACATCACAGGGTACTTACGATTTTAATCAGTTGGTTATTACTGCCGGAATGTGGAGCAGTAATATTCTCAAACAACTCAATACCCGACTGGCTGTGCAGCCCGGAAAAGGGTACAGCTTTAAAGTAAAAACAAAAGAGCCAATTCATTTCCCGGCATTGTTATCTGATGCCAATGTGGCGGTTACACCACTTGGTGGAGGATTGATGCAGTTTGGTGGTGGTATGGAGCTTGGTTTTGGCGATATGAAAATACGTAGGGCACGTGTTGAGCAAATAGTCAAGGCTGTAGGAGAATTCTATCCAACTCAGAAAGATATGCTTATTTCCGATGAGCAGATTTGGCAGGGCCATCGTCCGTGTTCGTTCGATGGCTTACCTTTTATCGGTCAGATGGAAGCCTTTCCGAATGTATTTGTCGGAGCGGGACACTCTATGATGGGTGTAACGTTGGCACCTGCTACCGGCTTATTGTTGTCGGAACTTATGTCGGGCGAAAAAACAACGGTAGATTTAAAACCTTTCCGCATTGAACGGTAATTTCCACTCTTTTTATGCGAAAACTTGCCAGTGGTTTTTATCCACGGGCAAGTTTGCATAACTACCTTTGTCTGATTTTATTTCTTTATTGTTTATAAATGCTGATTGCGTCGAACTTGCAGGCTTGCATACATTTTGTGCAACCGGTACATTTGTCGGCATCGTACATAAGTACTTGTTCATGTACCAGAGTGTCGGCAACGTATAAAAATGATTTGTCAATTACTTTATTGGGACATGCCTCAATGCATTTCCAGCAAGCCGTACAGGCAAAGGCATTCAATTGGACGAATGTTGTATGTGTATTATCGTTTTGTATCAATGTAGATTTCATATTTTTCAGAGAGTTATTGTTGATAATTTAAGGAGCAGCACATTAATAATACAGATGAAAAATTTCTCAGCAACAAGAATAATTATTGAATTGTATTGTCCTCCTAAATTTGTTCTATAGCAGAAAGATTAAATGACCTGTTATGATTATTGGGTGTACCATGCTTTGAAATCGGAAACGCGGGCTTTGCTTACAATGATTCTTTCCGGAGCTGAGACTACTAAATTTACTGATATTTTACTTCCAAACCAGATAGAAATATCTTCGATAGCTTTATGAGCTACGATGTACTGCCGGTTGGCTCTGAAAAACCGTGCCGGATCAAGTTGCGTGTACAAATCGTCGAGTGTGGCATCGATCGCAAAGGTCTTGTTGTCTAAGGTAAGAATATTCACATTTTTGTTGCCGGTATAAAAGCAGGCTATTTTGTCTGTTGCCAGTGGAATGAGCTTGTCCTTGTGTGGAATCAGAAAGTTCGATTTGTAATTTTCTTTGTTCTGCCTGAATGAGGCTAATAGCCTGGCTACAGCTTCGGTTTCGATATTTTTCTCGACCGATTGAAGGTTGTGAAACTTGGTCATGGCCCGCTCCAGGTTTTTGAGATTGATGGGTTTGAGCAGATAGTCGATACTATTCACTTCGAATGCTCTGAGCGCATATTCATCGTAGGCTGTGGTGAATATTATGGGACAGGTGATATTCACTTTCTCGAAAATAGCAAACGATGAACCGTCAGCCAGGTGGATGTCCATAAATATCAGTTCGGGCGCCGGATTCAGCGAAAACCACTCAACAGTTTCGTCAACACTTTGCAGGATGGCTATCACTTCCACATCGGGACTCAGCGTGGTCAGCATTCGCTGCAGGTTTTGTGCAGCTACATGTTCGTCTTCAACAATTACAGCTTTCATATTTATAGGACTTTATTCGTATTGATTTCTTTGGGTTAACAGCAGAATGCACCGCCCGGTTTAATTTCTTCCGGAAATTTATCAGCATTCAGTTCTTTTATAAGAGGCAATTCCACGCAAAAAGCTGCATTTGACGAAATCTGAATTTCCTTTTGAAACAGTAAATTATATCGCTCGGCCAGATTGCTTAACCCAATACCTTCACCGGTTTCGGGAGTATTTTTTGGCTGAATCATATTCCATATTTTTATTGTATCGTTGCTGGTGGTCTCGATATGGATAACCAAGGGTTGTTTATTGCTTAGTACATTGTGTTTGATCGCATTTTCAACAAGCAGTTGAATGCTGATAGGCATGATGTACGAGTTTTTATATTCGTTGTCTACCTGAATATTCACGTGCAAACTGTCGCCATATCTTATTTTCATTAAACTAACATAAGCCTCTGTAAAATCCAGTTCTTCGCCCAACTGAATAATTTCTTTATTGCCTATGGTATACCGAAATACCGATGATAAGTTTTGTACATATTCATGTGCCTTTTCCGTATCCATACTGATCAGACCGTCGAGCGTATTCAGTGAATTGAACAGAAAATGCGGATCAACCTGACTTTTCAATACTTCATAGCGGGTACGCATGTTTTCAGCCACTAGCTTTTCGTTTTTCAGCACATTTTGCTGATTCTCGTACACCGATGAGAACAAATAAGTGGTTAGTATAACGATAAGTGCAGCAATCAGATCTGTCATTAATACAGTTCTTGAAAACTGAGTGGTTCCGCTGGCTATCTGAGGATAAACGTAGGGAGCTAAGTAGCAGAATAAGATGTTATAAATATATGCAAAGGCAAATGATCCCCAAAAGCTGACCCAGCCCCATAATCGTTGTTTCGGATGAACTTCCATGATGCGGAAATTCAGTCGGAAAAGCAGGTAAAGTAGTAATCCGTTAGAAAGAAAAACAAAAAAAACAATTTCCAAATTATTTGCAATAATTTTTTGATTGTAACTATATCCAACCATTAAAATGGCATCAAGAATAATACTGATAAAAAAGGTTAGCTGAATGGCATGTTTATGAGTAAACGGGTTAAGTATGATGTTCTTTCTCATGATATTCTTATTTAAAGATGCGTTAAAGGTATAAAAAATAATGGATATATTATAGGCATTATATCTGTTATTTTTTGTTATGTAAATTGAAGGCAATTCCAATTTACACATTCTATCCATTAGTAGTTTTAAATTCAGATACAATGGTTATTGTATACATTCTCATTTCTGTAATGCATTTCCCAGATACTAATTTTATTGATTCTAGCAGAATGCCTATATTCTAATTCTCTTTTCAAGTACAAGTGATTTTTCACCTGTACTTAAAAAAGAGAACTTAGTTGTCAATGGGTTCAATTACCATATTGTTATGCCAGACTTGCTTCAAGCAGTCGGGCCTTTACCTTTTTAATCAGCTTTTTTCTGTTGAACGATCGGATTTTCGCTCCGATGCGGTCGAAGATGTAATATACGATTGGCACTACTAAAAGTGTAAGCACCATCGAACTGGTTAGTCCGCCGATAATTACCCAGGCCATACCATTCTTTATTTCTGCACCATCGCCCGAGGCCAGTGCTATAGGAAGCATTCCTAAGATCATGGCAAAGGTGGTCATCAGAATGGGACGCATACGTTCTTTTCCGGCTTCAATAATGGCATTGTATGTGTTTAGTCCTTCTTTTTTCAGGTGGTTTGTAAAGTCGACCAGCAAAATGGCATTTTTAGCTACCAACCCGATCAGTACAATTAATCCGATAATACTGAAAATGTTCAGTGTGTTCAGTGTCAATGCAAGGGCCAGCAATGCGCCAATCAGCGAAAGCGGAATGGAAAATAATACAATCAACGGATCGGTCAGCGAATTGTAAAGCATCACCAAAATCAAATAGATCAGGATAATGGCGGCCAAAAATGCAAATGCAAGGCTACCGAAAGCCGAATCTTGTTGTTCCATCATACCACCCGGTTTAATGGTTACACCTTCCGGAATTTTTCCGGCAATAGCAGCCATTATTTCTGAACCTACTGTTCCCGAAGGGCGACCAATTACATTCGATTTAACGGTGATAGACGACATACGGTTGGTGCGTTCCAAAGCCGATGCTCCTAAGCCGTAACCAATTTTGGCGAACTGGTTTAATTCTATCAGTTCTCCTTTTTTATTTATAAAAGTAAGACCGGATACGTCATCCGATTTTGTACGATCAAAATTATCAATGCCAATGCGGATATTGTATTCGTAGTTACCTTCTTTGTATTTCGAGTCATCGTTTCCGTTTAATGAAGTACGAAGGCTTGAGCCCACATCACTTACCGATAATCCGAATTCAGACATTTTTTCCCTGTTGAGTTTTATCTGTACTTCCTGCCGTGGATCGTCAATTGAGTATTTCGGATCCGACGTTCCCGGAGTGTGGCGAACTGTATTTAGAACCATAGCAGCAGTTTCCTGCACTTTATCATAATCGGCACCCTGCACAATCAGCTGGATAGGCTCATCGGTTCCTCCCGAAATGGAAGAAGGAGTGGCACGCGCCCGAACACCCGGAATGGCATTCATAATTTTCTCTTTGGTGAGCGAAGCATATTTCTCGGAGCCCATCTTTCTTTTCGTTTTATCTACCAGTCGCACTGTAATGGTGGTTACATTATTTTTGGTCGAAGTAGCGGATGATCCCACATTGGTAAAGATACTTTCAACACCCGGAATGCTTTTGATGATTTTTTCGGCCTGCATCGTGATTTGGTTATTCTGATACAGCGTTAACTGCGGATTCATATCCAGGGTCACAATATATTCTCCGCGATCGCTGTCGGGCATAAAAGCAGCTCCGATAAATCCGGTTGGAATCAGGGTAAACGAAGCAAAGAACAGGGCTATTGTTACGCCCAACACCATTGCTTTGTGTTTGAGTCCCCATTCCAATGTATTTCCGTACCAGTTTTTTACAGAATTGAGAGTTCGTTCAACCAGACGTGAGAAACGGGCTGAAAGGGTGGAACGAGTATCGTCGGGCATGTTTCCGTAGCGCGACATCAACAGAGGGGTAACCGTAAAGGATACCAACAAACTGCATAGGGTGGTAATCACAATAGGAATAGAGAACTCTTTCAGAATGTTTCCGATTAATCCGCCGCTCAGTCCCATAGGGAGGAACACCATGACGATAACCAGCGTAATAGCCATGGCGGTAAACATAATCTGTTTAGCTCCGTCGAGTGCTGCCTGCCATCTTGTTTTTCCTTTTTCCATGTGGCTAAACATATTTTCGATTACCACAATGGAGTCGTCAACCAGAATACCCACCACCAGCGACAAAGCCATCAGTGACATCATGTTTAGCGAGAATCCTAAGATATACATTCCGACAAAAGCAGGAATAATAGAGAGAGGCACGGCAACCATAACGATCAATGCACTTCGGATGTTGTGAAGAAAAACAAAACAAACAATGGCAACAATCAGAATAGCCAGAATCAGATCCTCCACCACACCGTCGGCCGAAGCGCGGGTAAACACAGAATCGTCGGTGGCTATTTCAAATTTTACGTGATCGGCAGCATATTCTTTTTCAATGGCTTTTAATTCTTTTTTGGCCATGTCCGATACTTTTACGGCATTTGCATCACTTTGTTTCTGAATGGAAAGCCCGATGGCATCCCGTCCGTTGATGCGGTTAATCTGTTTTTGTTCGGCCAGTCCGTCTTCTACTTCAGCCACATCCATTACTTTTACGTTACCGCCGCCGGGTATGGTGGCAATTACTGTGTTGCGGAGCTGATCCAGGCTTGTATATTTAGCTGCCAGGCGGACAGAATAAACCGATTTTGTGTTTTCAACATTTCCGGTCGGAATTTCCATATTGGCCGACTGGATAACCGATAATACCTGCATAACGGATAACTTATAGGTTTTCAGTTTTTCGGCATCAATATTTACTTTGATCTGACGTTCTTTTCCGCCGGTCATTTTTATGGCGCCCACACCCGGTAGCTTGGCCAGTCGTGACTCAATGCGGTCTTCTACCAATTTGTAAAACTGAGTGGAAGGTAAGGACGATGACGCCGCTACATTCAAAATCGCCTTTTCGTCGAGTGCCAGCTTGGTGATCGACGGTTCTTTTACATCGGTAGGTAAGTCGGTTTTAATGGCCGATATTTTTCGTTGAGCTTCCTGAACAGCCAGGTTGGCATCAGTACCTTCGTTGAGCTCAATTACAATTGTGGATACACCTTCCATGGAGGTGGAACTGATTTTTTTCAGGTTTTCGATTGTGGAGAGTGCATCTTCAATCTTTTTGGTGACCGAGGTTTCCACTTCCGATGCTCCTGCTCCGGGGTAAATGGTTTGCACCGTTAGGATCGGGAGCTCGAACTTTGGCAGCAAATTCAGGTTGAGCATGTTGAACGACAACAGTCCTCCGAGAGTGAGCAGCGTAAAGATTACGGCAATGATCAGGGGCTTTTTTATGGATGTTTCTACTATATTCATACTAAAGATAGTTACGAGAAATTAGTTAGGAGTTACAAGTTTTACACTCTGAAAGCATGATGAAAGTATCTGTCAGGATAATTCCAGAGCAATTAGTAGTGTCGGAAATTAGTTGATTACCGCAACCTTAGAACCATCGGTAAGGTTGATCTGACCGTTGGTTACCACTTTATCGTGTTCTTTTAATCCGTCAAGCACTTCCAGGTTTGAATTAAAGTTACGACCTGTTTTGATTTTTACCAGTTTAGCCACCTGTCCTTCGACAACATATACCGACGGATCTTTTACACTGCTCACAATGGCATCGCGTGGAATCATTAATGCTTTTCCACTTTTGCTTATATTTACACTTACGTTCACGTAGGTTCCCGCTTTTAGTTTGTCTTTACCATTGTTGGCAATCAGAATTTCAACCGGATAGGTATGCGATGCAGAGGCTTTGGCACTGATGTTTGATATTTTACCGGAGAATGCCAGATCGGGGTTTACGTCCGTGCTTATTTTCACCGTTTGTCCTTTATTCAATGCATAGGCATTTGTTTCCGAAACATCGAGCGTAACTTTCAGATTTGAAATGTCGGCAATGTAAGCAATGGGGTTACCCACACTCAGGTAAGCTCCCAGTTCGGTGCTCAGTGCAGAGATATATCCACTAAAGGGAGCAAGAATGCGGGTGTCGGTCCATTGTTTCTTTGCATTTTCGAGTTGGATGGCTGCATTGTCGAAAGTCATTTTTATGTCGCGCAGCTGTGTGTCCGAAATAGCATCTCCTTTGTGTAAGGTCAGGTTTCGTTGATAATCGTCTTTGCTTTTATCGTAGGTTAGTTTGGCATTTTCATAAGCCAAACGTTTATAAGTATCATCAATTCGGGCAAGGACTTTGCCTTTTGTTACGTAGTCACCCATTTTGAAGTTGAGTTGTACAATTTTTCCGGCACTTTCAGAGGCAATGTTCACTTCTTTACAAGCTTGTGCTGTTCCCACCAGTTGTAGTTCGCCGTTGGTTTGCTTTTCTTCTACAGTGGCTACACTGACGGATATATTTGCCTGATTTCCGGATACCACATTGCGGCTGTCTATCACTTTTTTGTTAGATGCCAGTGTCAGTGCAATGGCTGCGATCAGTAAAACGCCCGATGCGCTTACAATGATTGTTGTCTTCTTCATATTGTTGATTTTTTTATTTCAGAATATATGGGTTTATTATTGCATTAAACTGTTTATTTCTCCGTTTAGCGACATGATTTTCAATTCAGAATCCTTGAAGTTGTAAAGGGCAGTCAGATAACCGCCTTGTGCATTACTCAGGCTGGTTTCGTCTTGTAACAGGTTGCTCATGGTAACCACTCCTTCTTTGTATTTCAAACTTGTTTCCTGATACACCTTTTCAGCCAGGTTCAGGTTTTGTTTCTGACGTTTTACGTTGGTTTTGTTGTTCTGGTAGGTATTCAGCGCATTGCGGTAGTCCATGCTCAACGACTCTTTTGTATCGTTGAGTGTCAACTCGGTTTTGCGGTAATCCATCTCAGCCTGACGGGCTTTCGACCGCCGTTCAAATCCATCGAAAACAGGAATTGCAAGGGTAACGGTGAAATTTCCATACGAATACCATTTGTTATCGGAACTATTTTTGAAATAAGTACTGAACTTGTTTTGTTGTCCCTGATAGGCTGCTTGTCCCGAAAGCGATAATGAAGGAAGATAACCGGCGTTGATATATTTCTTGTTCAGACTGTTGATTTGTTTCTGAGACTCCAGCAACTGGATGTTTACATTCGACGAAAAATCATTCAGCAGTATGGGTTGAGCCGATAATAATTCGGTTCCTACTGTGTCGGTTAGTTCCACCGGTGTGTCCAGCGGCAGTTGGAGCAGGTATTTAATCGTATTCAGTTGTTGTTCGTAGGTCGCTTTGCTATTGCTTAGTTGGGTGTACATGTTTTCGAGGTTCACGGTCACCCTGTCCATATCAATTTGTTTCCCTGTTCCGGCTTCAAGGGTTACTCCGGTAATTTTTTTCAATTGTTCGCTACGACCAATATTACCTTCAATCAATTTTTGTTGTTCGATGGTGGTTTGGGCAAGCGCATACATTTTAGCCACCTGAACGCCCACGTCTTCTTTCGACTTGCGGATGTTCAGATCGTAGGTCTCATTTGCTTTTTTTGCCAGCTTCAGGGCTGTTATGGCGGTTTGGTTGTAAAGAGTCTGACTGATACTTAATACTTCAGTGGTGCTGTACATGCTCCCCATTGTAAATGGTATTTCTGTCCCCGGTGCCCCCATAATTGCTCCGTCGACCATTATTTTTTGCAACTTCACATTATCGGTGAAATTGGTATTCAGGTTGACCTTCGGATACAAAGATGCACTGGCTTCGTTCTTTTTTTCGTTTCCTATTTCTTTGTCAATTTTAGCCGTTCGTACCTTTACATTTTTCTCAACGGCCAGTTTCACACAATCTTTTAGCGAGAGTTTCACAACGCCCGGCGATTGAGCAAAAGTAAGGGAAATGCACAGCAAACATATGGATACGGATAGAAGAAGGTGTTTCATATTTTTTTTTAATGTATTAAGTTTGTGTTGTGATAAATACTCTCTATCGGGTTCAGTTTTCATACGAAAATAAATAACAGTACAAAAGTAGTGTATCCCATATTTGCTCTTTTGTTAAATCCGTCGAGTAGACGAAAAAGACGGACGAACGTGACAAAAAAGGGGGATGAACGTGACAAAAAAAGTACGAATAAATGCTATTTTCAACTTTAAAATTACAACCGTATCGTATAATGCTTCTCTGAGAAATACGATATTATTTAATTCCTATTATTTATTTCTGAATGCAAAATTATAGCTGCGAAGGGGGCTATTTATATAATAGCTATGCGAAACGTCTTATTTAAGACCTGAATTGTATTTATTGCAGATTGAATGGAGGGAACTGAAGCCGGCTAAATGCAAAAAAATGTCAGGTTTAATAAATTAATGTCTTATTTCTCTATGCCATGGCTCCATTTTCTGTTTTTTCACCGCGGTGTATTTTAAATGCGAGGGCATTTCTCGGAAAGAATTGCCTTTTTCTTCTTTTTTCACTGCGGTGTTTTGTTATTACACCGCGGTGTATTATTACTGCGACGGCATTTCTTCGGAAGAATTGCCTTTTTCTTCTTTTTTCACCGCGGTGTTTTGTCATTACACCGCGGTGTATTATTACTACGACGGCATTTTCTATAAATGCGACGGCATTTCTTCGGAAGAATTGCCTTTTTCTTCTTTTTTCACCGCGGTGTTTTATCATTACACTGCGGTGTATTATTACTACGACGGCTTTTTCTATAAATGCGAGGGCATTTCTTTGGAACAATTGCCGTCTTCTCCTTTTTACACCGCAGTGTTTCAGGATAGAATGGGCAATTTTCGTTAACTTTTACCCTTCTAGTAGAATATTTTGGCTTTATTTGTCTCCAGTGTGGGCACAGATTTTTGTTGTTTGCCTGCTTTTATTTCTTCTTTGTCCGACAATTTCGAAAACGAAGGGATTTCTTTTTTTCTTGTGCCCATGCTTAGTACAAAATTGCCTTTATTGTAAAATGTTGACCCGAATGGGGTAGGAGTAAACAGGAAAAAACGTGTCAAAATGCACTTTGACACGTTTTTTTTGGTCAAATGTTTTTCTAAATCCAAACAACTTTTTATTTTTGTAGCGGAATACCCGTCAAATTTTAAATCAATGTCTTATGAAATCGTTCACAGCAGTGCTGCATTGCACAGTAAGAGATACCGAAAAGCTCTATCAGTTGGCCAGAAAGGTACATACCTTTTTAAATACTAATCAGGATATATTCACTAATCCCGACCCCGATTTAGCTAAGCTATTGGCAGAACTGAACAAGATGAAAGACTGCCTGAATGCAAAAGATGGCAGCAAACAAAAGAATCAGGCCATAACAGATCAGACTGTGGTGCTGTGTACGTTGCTTAAAGACTATATTGTTTATGTAAACAAAATAGCCCAGGGCGATAGAGCCATTATTCTGCTCTCGGGCTTCGACTATAACGACGAACCTGCAATCCGCGAGATTCCCGCAAGAGCCCTTATTAAACGGATAGAAGACGGGAGTACCCCTTGCAGTTTCAAAGTATATGCTGAACGGGTGGATGGTGCCGACCGCTACAAAGTGGAAACAGCAACCAACATCGATGGACCCTGGACATCGGTTATGGATTATGCATCGCTGCGCAAACTGGAAGTCAGTGATCAGACCCGTGGGCTACTTATCTATATCCGCATACGTGGCGGAAATTCTTTGGGCTGGGGACCTCCCAGCGAACCCGTAGCTTTTATGCCCCGCTAACCCCGTAAATTAATTAAAAGGAATGGAGTTAATACAGAAAAATGTTTTAGCTTTGTTCGAGTTAAATAATAGTATAATAGAGTATTTGAATATAGATAAATGCAATAAATAATCAGGTAACTGGTGCTAGACAATTTTACAGAAAAATGAAAGGCGGGAAGAATAATAATGATGACATAATTCATATGTTTCTTGTTGGGGATTTGCTCTCCTAAATTATTTAAAACAACACCAAGATGACATTTTTCTTAAAAGTCAGCAAAAATTGGTTTTCTATAGGAACTTTCCTAGTGAACACGAGGTTATTGAATTTATAAACCTTATTGTTTCAACCTCAAAAAAAAAATCTCAAAAAAAGTATTTTAGGTTTGATGATTATACTGATGAAAATGAGTTTAAAAACACAATGAGATGGTTGTTAGATAAAGAAATAATTTCAGTTTCTGAACTTGATAAAATTAAAGACGAATTTTATGTAAAGAAACTTTTATGAAGAATTTCAAGGTAAACACGAAACATGGTAATTTTCACCTAAATGATAAAATATGGAACTGAATTTTAAAACTCTTACAGCGAAGACGATAACAATAGAAGATACAAAAATAGCCTATTATGAAGAGGGAAAAGGAGAAACCGTGATTCTTTTACATGGTTGGCCACAAACTTCGTATGTCTGGAGGAAAATACTACCGAAACTTTCAAAAAATCACCGGGTGATTGCAGTTGATTTACCAGGTTTAGGTAATAGTGGTGCTACAAAAAGCTATGATACTAAGAGTATTGCAATTCTCTTAAATAGTTTGACTGATAGTCTGCAAATAGATAGATTCCATTTGGTTGGTCACGATGTCGGGAGTTGGGTTGCTGTGGCTTATGCTATGAATTTTGAATCGGCACTTATAACGCTGACTATTATAGATGCCGGCATTCCGGGACTAATGTCTCCGACTGTTTTTCAACCCGAAAATGCGAATAAGATATGGCAATTTTATTTTCATGCGGTAGATGAAATTCCAGAATTGCTGACAGATGGCAAAGAAAAGGAATACCTTTCGTGGTATTTCTCAAAGAAATCATACATTAAGACAGCCATAAACGAAACTGACTTGCAGATTTATTATGCAGCTTACAAAGGAAAGCAAAAAATGAAGAATGGGTTTGAATATTACCGGGCATTTTCCGAAAGTTCAACTCAAAACAAGACATTTAATTCTACACTGACGATACCGATATTGGCAATAGGAGGTAAATCTGCTATGGCAGATCAAGTTGGAGTTGCAATAAAAAACATAGCGCCAAACGTACAGACAGAAACGATAGACATGTGCGGACACTACGTACCCGAAGAACAACCTGAAAGATTGATTGAGCTCATTGAGAAACATATAAATAGAAAACAAACAGCCAGTAGCTAATACACATATCCACCTTGCGGTTATTTGCAAGCAACAAACAGTCCGGTACTAATGACAGAGTTAGAAAAATATATTCACACTTACTTCGGAGTTACCAACGATGACCTGACGAAGATCAGTTCGTTTTTCACACTTATATCTCTGAAAAAAGGAGATTATTTTCTGAAAACGGGGAGGCAGTCTGACAAACTTGGTTTCATCCAATCAGGCATAGTTAGAGAATTTGTTTTTATTAATGACAAAGAAGTTACAAAATGGATTTCTACAAAGGGTTACTTTGCGGTTGACTTATCCAGCTTCTTTTTTCATCAACCTTCACGTTGGTATATTCAAGCTCTTTCGGACTGCGAAATTTATGTGATAGATGAAAACAAATACAAACAAATAGGACAAGTTGTACCTCGATGGGCGGAATTGGAAAAGCTCTTTATTGCAAAATGTTTTACGGTTTTGGAAGACAGATTGGTAACACTTCTTTCGATGACTGCCGAAGAGCGATATAATCAGCTTTTTAGTTTCAATAAAGAGTTATTCAATTTAGTGCCTTTGCAATATTTAGCTTCTATGTTAGGAGTAACACCCGAAACCTTGAGCAGACTAAGAAAAAAAGTGTCCGGTTGAATTCTTGATTTTTGTCAAGACCAAAAGTTGATTTTGTGCAGACCTTTGTATCGTCAAACGAAAACAAAACGAACAAAATAAACTTTATTAATAGCATAGAGCATAACTGTATCAGTAAGCTTTAATGCGTAAAACAAAAGGACAATGAAAAGTATCAATAACAATGCGCCGGTAAAATGTAGCAAAACTATTTTAATCAATGCAAAAGCTGAAAGAGTTTGGGCACTCCTGACAAATATTGATCAATGGCCAAACTGGCAAACAGACATTACGAAATCAAAACTGAACGGGGAGTTTAAATCAAACACAAGTTTTGAATGGAAATCTGGTGGACTAAAAATCAATTCAACGATTCAGGATATAAATGAACAAAAACGACTTAGTTGGACTGGTAAAACCTTAGGAATTTATGCAATTCACACCTGGAGATTCGTCGAAGAAAACGGGCAAACAAAGGTTGAAGTAGAAGAAAGCATGGAAGGAATTTTAGCTACACTATTTAAAAGTATGTTCGTCAAACAACTGGAAACAGGTATGCAGAATTGGCTTGACTTGCTAAAAAAGGAGAGTGAGAAAAAACAATGAATTGAAAATTGACTCCGTTGATTTTTAATTCATAATTCTGTCCTTCCTGAGTTATTGCCATACGATGCGATTCGTGCGGCAGCGTGGGGATAAATAATCAGATAACTGGTAATAGACATTTTATATACTAGTGTTAGTCATAATAGTAAAAAAAGCATGGATTTTATTGAAGTAATTGAGAAAAGACGTACCATTCGAGATTTTGAGAATAAGATTATTCCGATCGGCATAATAGAGTACGCAATAGAAAATGGTTTTAAAGCACCGACATTTAATCATCTCAGAGAATGGAATTTTATTATCATAGACAGTTTAGAGTCGAAACTAAAACTCATAGAATCTGAAAATCTAAATAAAGCTGTGGATGTCAAAGAGCTCGAAATTCTATTCAAGGATGAAGATACTGTTATGAAAGAAATGTATTTGGAGGCAATTCCAAAACAAAAAAGAATGATTTTGGATGCTCCATCAGTTGTTATTGTTGTCTACAAGCCCAAGACAAGAATTGAAAACGTAAAAAGAATCTATGATTTAAATTGTCTTGCCTCGGTTTGGACTTGTATTGAAAATTTCTTACTCAGTTTAGCCGAGCATGATGTTTATGGTGTGACTTTTATTCCCCAAAATAACGATACTATTAAAGAGAAATTTGGGATTCCTGAAGAGTTAGAAATAGCTTCCATAATTCCAATTGGGTATAAAGCTAATACCGCAAAAATACTTACGCAGAAGACAGTTAATGTAGCTAAGAGAATACATAATGAGAAGTGGTAAAACGTAGCTCTGTCTATTATCAGAAAAATAATAATCCGAACACTTATATTTATGCAGAACGTTTATCCCTCTTTCGTTTCTCATATCAAGCGATATGTTGAGTTAAACGAGCAAGACATACGAATAATAGAGTCTTATATGGAGCCTCTGGAATTAAAGAAGAGAGAGTTTCTTTTAAAAGAAGGTGAGGTTAGCAGATGTAATTATTTTGTAGAAAGTGGGTGTTTACGCATGTTTTATAACAACGACAAAATGGTGGAACAAACCACGCAGTTTGCACTCGAAACATGGTGGTTGTCCGATTATTTCAGCTTCTCCAAGCAACAACCTTCCGAATACTTTATTCAAGCTGTGGAAAAATCAATAGTAGTGGCCATCGACTTTCAAAGACAAGAACAATTATTTGCTGAAGTGCCTCAAATGGAACGTTATTTTCGTATTATGATGCAACGTGCTCTGGCTGCTTCACAATTGCGGGTAAAATTAATTTACCAATTGTCCAAAGAGGAAATGTATAAACACTTCAGTACCTCATTTCCTCAATTCCTGCAACGTGTACCGCAATATATGCTTGCTTCGTACCTTGGACTAACACCCGAATATCTGAGTGAATTGCGAAAAAAGATATAACGCATTCGTTTCTTAAACTGGTTTAATTATTTCAATGATGGCAAGGTCATATCTTTGTGCCTGCTAATGTAAGAGATTAAAACTAATTTTAAAGAACAAGAAATGAATTCAACAGACAAACAACTACCGCAAAAATTCTATGATGTATTAAACCATGAGGGTGTAGTAAGCATCGTTTCGTGGGGCGAAGGAGAGCCACACTTAGTCAATACATGGAACTCGTATCTGGTAGTAACCGAAGATGAACGGATTTTGATTCCTGCCTACGGAATGCGCAAAACAGAGAAAAATGTGAATGTAAATAACCGTGTAAAACTAGCTGTGGGGGCTAAAGAGGTGATCGGTTACAGGGATTATCAGGGAACCGGTTATGTGATTGAAGGTACTGCAAAATACATTGAAGCAGGAGATATCTTCGATATGATGAAGGAGAAATTCTCATTCCTCACCCGGGTGTTAGAAGTGACAATAAGTTCTTTCAAACAAACGATTTAAATAGGGTCTGCTGAAAAACGACTAACTCATTATATGTAAATTCAATATAATCACATTTAGTTTTTCAACATGCAAGATTTTTGCAACTATCCTCTTATTTTC